>Ga0123357_10003060_pt1 | contig 18969 bp, 10 predicted proteins | sample TergutEmb28metaG_FD_89873 | JGI IMG/M metagenome (GOLD analysis project Ga0123357, IMG submission 89873) | Embiratermes neotenicus P4 segment gut microbial communities from Petit-Saut dam, French Guiana - Emb289 P4 | ecosystem: Host-associated > Arthropoda: Insects > Digestive system > Gut ...
CTGTATATATATATATATATATATATATATATATATATGTTCTCCTTTTCATATCTTAATAAAAGAAAGTCATTTCCTTCAATAATAATAAGTACACTTTGCTTTCCTGAGATATTTTAAAACTCCTACTTATTGTGTAATAGTTGACTTACAGATTTTAGTTCAACTCCTTGACGAATCTGATCTAATAATTCACCACGAGAATCACCAACACCTGCCGGTCGTTTACTATCAACCTCCACATGCTGCACAAATAAAACCAGACACATTCACACACAGCTTCTATTTATAAGAGCTTCAAAAACTCTTTACAATAAGCCATTTCCAACCCTGAACAGGTTGGCATGTTTAACATGGGGTGAAAAGATTTAAACAATCTACACAGTTCAAACCAGAATGTTTATTTATTTATTTATCTGTGTAGCTTAATAAGGAACATGGCATGTTGAAAAGTGGGATGAATAATTAATTGGGAAGCATATGGAAGGGATATAGGAACCAGTCCCAGCCTTATCAGGGAGGGATTATCCTGCAAATAATCATTAAGGAGCTGAGTTAAACCACAGAAAACTCAACCAGAATAGTCAATGACTCAACAAAGATGCAAACTGGTGTTTTCTTACTGTAGTTCAGTAAAATGCATTATTTCAAACTGTCTACTCCATCACATTTCAAAGGCTACTCAACCAACATGAAGTTGATGTCACTTAAGAGAGTGATGGAATAGGAAGTGTTGAGATAAGAGTACTCTCTACTCTTGCAGGTAGGGTTCAGCTCAGTCCATAGTCTGGTTAACTGTATCAGTATTAAAAAATCAAAATCTTACTTATAAATACTACTTACAATGGTATGTCATGAGTGTTCATTAAGCATGTTTTTATTTTGCTTGCCACTTTCAGGAAAGCAGCAAGAATTTGTCCACTCTGAGCACAGTACAATTAAAAATTTTCTGCTTGTTTTCTATACAAAAAGAACATTTAAAATTTCACTATCTAGGCAGATCTGGTCTACCAACAGCAGGAAACAGGGTTACATTTAAAACAGGAAATAAATTCTCATGGGTAACATGAGAAGATCGTATGTTGCTGCATATTTGGAATATACGAAATACTGAAGTACATACAGGCTGGTCATATGGCAGCATATCAGCAGTAAGAGATTAAGGCCAAGCAGTTGGCACAACAAATGTCAAGTGCCTAAAAGTCTGATGTCTCAAAGTGGAAGTGACGTAAATATAAGGCTGCCCTAATAATTCCCTGTAATTGTCAATGTGTGGCTATTCTCTGCCTTCTACTCATTACAATTATTTCTACAAAATATCTATCAACCAAAGACACCAGTATGTATGCCTTAACTGGATGATAAATATAGATTAAATTTCATTAACTGTTTGGGATGTGTAGGTGAAGACTGAACCATGAGATGGATTGCTGCAAAAATTTTACCCCATTTGCTAAAGACAACCACAAAGAAAATCAACTTCCCGTTTGCAAAGATCTGCAAAATAACATCAAAGGGAGCAGAAATTCCTTTCTAAGGCCATAATAGGACATAAAAGCCAGGTTAGTTACAGGGACAAATATTGAGTATATCATGAATATTCAGTGTGAATCACAAGCGGTGTTGCATAGCATCACGAAACGAGAGTTAGAGATGCTTCCAGAAGTGGGAGAGGCACTGGTGCCAATCCAATACATAAACTCTGAAGAGGACAATCATCATCATCATCATCTCCTCCTCCTTCTTATTCTTCTTCCTCATCTTCGATGGCACTATAGTCCAATGTGGGCTTCGCCTCCTTATTGTACTTCTCCCAGAGAGCTCTGTTTTTGGCCTCTCTTTCCAATTTGTTATTTTGCATTTACTAATATCTGTTTTTACACAATCCCATCATCTGTTGTTTGGTCATCCTCTTAGTCAACTTCCATAAGGATTATTGTTAAACACTAGACTTAATTTTCTTTCATTTTCCATTCTGTTAACATGGACAATCCAATTCAACTGACTTATTCTGACATATGAAAGTATATCTGAATCTCCAAACAGCTGTACCAATTCTTTATTATATTGCTTTCTTCAATTTTCATTAATTCCTCCAAACATTCTTCTTAAAACTTTTCTTTCAAAAGCAGCCAGTCATTTAGCAATATCTTTATTCAGCGTCCAAGATTCCGTTCTGTATGGTGTCACTGGTCTTATTAATGTCTAACAGATTTTAATTTTTTTTGCTCTGAGTACTGATTGGCTCTTTAGTATTTGCATGCATAATTCTTTTTTCAAACTCTGGTCTTAATTCACTTTTATTTGTTAGGAATGACCAAGCTAGGTACAGTATTTCACTATTTTAAAACCATATGTACGAAGTTTTACTTATTCATTGTAGGGCTTTTGTGATACTATCATAAATGTTGTTTTTTTTTATTTTTTTTTATTTCTAATCCTATATTGTTTGTTCAACAAGTGACATAAATACTTCAAGATCTTGTAATCTTCTTCCCATAATATCATCAGCAGCATTCACCATAATATGACTAAATTTGTCAAATATGGTTCCCCAAGTTACTAATTACAGTTTCCAACAATATATTAAACAGCACAGCAGCAATTGCATATCCTTGTCTCAGACCTTTGTTAACTTTAAATTCAGAGGATAAATGTTTACCAATTTTAACTTCAGCATATGTTTCATTATTTAAAATTCTGCACAATTTAACTATTTTTTTTTAGGGGAAGCTATTTTATGCATTTCACACCATACTAACTTTCTCCATAGTGTCATACGCTTCTTGAAAATCAATAAATAGATAATGTGTACCTACATTTTGTTCCCAACATTTTTTCAATATTTGCCTCATAGTAAAGATTTGATCAACAGTTGACCTTCCCCTTTGAAAGCCTCCTTGGTATTCTCCATTATTTCTTCAGAATAAAGTACTAATTTTACATATAAAATATTTGCCAGAATTTTATATGTTGTACATAACAGTGGGTCAGCTCCATAATTATCGCACATCATCACATCCCCTTTCTTATGAATCAGACATATTATGCCACATTTACACTCATGTGGTATGAACTCTTCCTCCTTCTTTAATCTACTTGGCTGGGATTTGATCATGTCCAGTTGCTTTTCCATTTCTCAATTTACTTACTGCCATCTCTATGACTACATCATTTGGTGGTTCAACATATGGCTCTGCAGTCTGTACACACATTATCCACTCTTCTCCACTATCACTGTCTGTTCCACCTTACAGTTTGAAATGCTTCTCATAATATTCAGACCACCTTTGCAAACTTTCTCTTTTTGCTTACCATGTTACCTTTCTTGTCTCTAATCGGTAATGACTATGGTGTGAATCCTTTTCTTATACTATTCTCTTCATGACAAAATTTCTTTACTTCATTGTTATTATAAGCCATTTCCTAAAGTGTTGATTTAAAAGATACTCTTTTTTTTTTTGTCTAAATATTTCATGTGCTTCTCTTCTCTTATCTTTACATTCTTCTTCATCTTGTTTAGCATTTCTATTAATCATTTTGTTGTAAAATCTCTTTTTATCTTCTAACAATATTTGGCATTCTTCATCAAACCAACTATTTCTTTGTGGTCTTTCTTCTTTTCCTATTATTTTTCCTGCTTCTTCATTTATTCCTTTTTTGGCTTTGTTCCACATTTCATGTATATCTTCCACTTCTTCCAAATGAGTATTTTGTATATCTGTTACCTCCCTGATAAATTCTTCTTTTACTTCTTTCTTATTTAATTTACCAATATCCCATTTCTCTATTTCATTTTTCTTAAGTCTTCTCACTTATCTTCATTGCCAACCTAATTTTTGCCCCCACTAAAAAATGGTCTGATTCTATTTCAGCACCTCACATACTTCTCACATCACAAACATTCCTGCTGTGTCTAATATCAACCAATATGTGATCTATCTGGTTACGTATTTTGTTGTCACGTGATCTACAGGTGTCCTTGTGAATGTGCTTATGTTGATACCCTGAACAGGACAATACCAACCTGTAACTAAGGTGAGCCTTAAACTGTTATACTGTCCCAGTCCAGAATATCTTGGCTTGCACCTTGTATATGCTGACAGGACACTTTACTTGATAACACTTAAGCAATGAATGTGAGATACAGCTAAGAATAATTAACTACAAATTATCACGAAACATTACACAACTTATAGTTTTGAAGATGACTCACATGTTTCAAGTCATGAAGCGTTCCTTACCTTCAGCGTCTTGCCAGAGCGAATAGACTCTAGAAGAGCCGACCTAGGATCACCGGCTCCCAATGCTGACTGTCCATTTGAATCCACTGTTGGTAAGGACATCGGAGGAGGTGGGGGTGGAGGAGCACATACCGCAGGTACAGCAGGTGGAGGAGGTGGGGGTGTTGGTATGCCTGAAACTGTACAGCTGATAGTAAGAAATGAATCACTGTTACTAACTTAATCCTATAGCTACTGAAAGGTGTGTCTGTACGGCAATACACATTTCTTATTAAATTACATTCACACCAGTTTATTAAATTGTTACGAGTTCTAAATGTAACATTTTAATAGCTTTTGTAAAGCAACAATCTTCAAGATGTTACAAACAGTACCGAAAACCAGTAATACAATGACAGATTTAATTTACTAATTGTATCAGCAGTAAACTTACATTCATGGCCACATTAAAAGGAAGATTAATTATAGGGAAAGCATTCACTACTGGATTTTTTGTCTTCTCTTTCCTGACCAAAAGTGTTAAGACTAAAACATATGAATCTAGAATTTTAACTGCTGTTTAGTAAGGGTATCAAACTCAGTCTCTTACCACACAGGTAAATAGACAGATTAGTTTCACAATGAACGCTGAGAATAGTGGGACCAAAGATACAGAAAGTAAAACAGTGACAAGATGATGCTCCCATGTCTGAAGGAATTACTATCAATGCTGTTTCCAAACAAGGGAAATTTCCTATGTTCCATATCACAAAAGCATACTGGGATCTACAAATGTAAAGCTCCAGTGCTTCACAAACAAAAAATCAGGACAAATATTTACTTAAGAAATTACAAACATTTAATGAAGCATAACTACTAAATACTGTGACACTGCATTTATTCATGTATAAACAGTAACAGGATGAAGAACAGTGATGAACAGTTTTACACTTACTAAAATATGTTACCTGCTGTAGAAAAATGTGTCAGAATCACCAAAGGTCAGATTTAAAATGCAGTTTCGATTGTGAAAATTAATCACTTAATATATAATTTGTATAAAATAATATTCTAGTAAAGTGACTGTCAATTTCAATACCGAATTATAAAATAACATGTTTTAAGGTCAACCCGTCAAGAAAATTTGCCTGCTTAGTAAGCTCAATTTGTTTTTCATGATTTCAGGATTCTGCTGTGGTGTAAATGCGATCTGCATTCTTCTGGTATTTTATGCAGTGTAGATAGGTAGTTTGTTACTGATGTTTCAGGATAACATATTGGCCCCATCTTCAAGGACCAGGCAGTCCAAGAAGACAGCTCAACCCTTGAAGATGAAACCGATACCAATCTATGCTGCGTAATATCCCAGAAGAGCATGGATCCCAATTATTACACATCTTTTGTGGTGGATGAATCAAATACGAATACAGAGAACTGGTGGAATAATAATGATGAGAAAGAATCTATGTAGTCAGAGAAAAAGTAGTTTTGGTGCCATTTTGTTCACCATCAATTCTGCACAGACTAACATGGGTAAAACCTGGACCTCCTTGGTGACAGCAATGAACTGCCCGAGCCATGTCACAGCCCTTTTTTGTGTACCTTCTCTAAAAATGTGTTAAGGGTTTTACTTGATGTAGGAATTGGGTAAGTGGCAGGAAAAAGAGAAAGAATGACAGACTTATGCAAACAGTTAGCAGTAGCACCTGACTGCATATGCCCTACTGCTAGCCAGACTCTCAAGGGCAGTGTGTGTTTTGGCCTCCATGTTTCACAGTACAGCAGAACTCCACTAATCTAGATTAATTAGGACAGCAAGCCATCCAGATATGCAGAAAATCTGGATAATTGGATTTTTCTTTCAAAACAGGCTACATGGGCAGTTTAAAGTTTGGCTGTTACTATTCATGATATGTACCTGCATCTAAACCTTTCATCCACGCCTGATTTGATGTTCTATAAGCCATAACACTGCACTGTATTTGATTTGATAACCGGTAATTTCAAGGCCTGTTAGTTTTGTTGAATTCTCAACAAATTTAGCCAAAGGGCCAAGCTGATCTGGAGAACAGGCAATCCAGATAATCAGAATCCAAATAAGTGGAGTTCTACTATAATAGTAAATTCAGTGCCATCCACACTTTTTGAGACACCAAATGCATTAATACCATGAACGGTTCATACCATTACAGTACTTATACAATAACATACTCTGCAAAATTTTTAAATGGACTTCACTGATTTTACGCAAGTCACTTTTTGCTTCCACATACTTCCAGGACTAACTGGAACAGGTTGCAATTACATTTCACTGTACCCACTGAACAGTACAACCAACATTACCATCTGAGCTTACAGGTCTTCTGGTATGTGATGTTGTATCACTGGGTGCAGAGTTCCTGACAATGTGAAGAAATGTAGTGCCTTCACCTTCAAGGATTAAGCAGACCAAGAAGAAATATTTTTATCACAGTTAAGACAGATTGGAAGATAAGGTTTACAATGAGGCTAACAAAAATTAAAGTCATGCTGTATCAACTCGTAAATAGTTCCTGACATTCTGAAGGAGCACAGTGCCTCTGAAAAGACAGGAAGTATTTACCATTCAACAAGGTGAAACACCCTACAAGACTTACAGGTTTAAAACCTGTTTTACATGAGTACATTTTGGGTGCATGGTTTCATTTAATGTAAACCTTAATACCAACCTGTACATGGTGTAAAAAACAAAAAAACCAACCTTGTGATGTTGCCATGTCTTGTCGCTGAACAGGAGTTCTCGTAGGTGGAGGTGGCGGTGGTGGCCCAGTGACCACTGGTGGTTGTGATGGTGGTGGTGGTGGTGTTGGTGGTGGTGGTGGTGGTGGTGGTGGTGGTGGTGGAGGATGAGCATTTGTCCGATGTGGTGGTGGTGGAGGCGCAGATCTAGCCTGATACTGAAAATTATTGACAGGGGCAGACCGTGCAGGCACTGGAGGTGGCCCTACTGGAGGCTGTGGAGCCTGACGGTGAACAACTTCATCCTTCACAGCTTCCATTCCACCATGACTATTGATGAATTCATAGATGAACTCCCGTGTTTCACGATCCCGAAGCTCCTTATCTGAAACTCCAGCCTACAAAACTGTAATTTTCTATTACCCAGACAATTGTCTTAATGGTCACAAACACGGTACATGATTTTCAGGACACAGAAAAAATTATAATGTAATGTAGTACATACTATCCAGGCATGACAAAATTACAGCACCACCTATGTACAGAACATCCAAGAAAGAAATCAGGGATTTTAATACTGTCAACTTATTTAGGATGCACAATGCAATGTGCATTATACTATGAGAAAAAGTTCAGTGGCACTAAGTACATGCTTCTGCAAAGGCTATGGAACATGCCCAATGACCTGGGACGAGTACATATAACATTACACATGACACTAGATGGATTTGGAGTCAAAGGACATCATTCCTTATGCAAGTTACAAGCAGAGGGACACAAGCTCCTGTCAGGGTGTTACCTATAAACAATGAAAATAATTCCCAACACATTTTACAAACTAAATACTTCATTACATTCCCAGATGTATACCTTAACAAAGAACAGTTTCAGCTGTGGATCCTCAACATTATCCACAGCGAAGCCCTTGTTGGGATCCCAGCCAACATGTTGTACATGACGAAAGTCTTTTGGCTGACCAATATCTGCTTTCGTAAGCCGGCGCTTAGAATCCTTATTCTTCTGCTTGCCACCTGAAACCACATAAAAACTGTATTCCATATTTTGAAAAGTACCTAGGGTTTCATGTAAGAACTTATCAAAAAGTACTTCTCTATCACATCAACGATTTCATATGCCAAACTGTCACCAAATTTAGGCAATTTCCCTTGTGACTAAAATAAAGGTTGCATGTATATTTTTGGTAAGGAACAAACAAAATGAAATGTACTCATAAACTTTACTAAATTAAGATACAATGATATTTGTTAGGTTATAATTCAGGGAAGGCAGGCAACAATTATCCAGTTACAAAGAAACCATAACATCAATGTTCTATTTTCTTCATCTTAATACACGTCAATATATATTCCTTACAGCACTCCAAATCATACTTCATACTAAAATAGAATCTAAGCCTTGGGAACAATAGGTTGAAGTTTCTTCTAGGGCTCAGACCAAGAATTCACTCATCTCATTAATTAAACATCTGTCTTGTGAGACAATTTAGTTCAAAATGTTATAGTTATGTCATTCCAGTGTAAAAGCTCATGAAAGTGACATATTAAATCCAGTTCATTAGGATAAGAAGACTAAGTACACTAACATAAAACTGTCTTGTCTGTAATTAAAAACTAGTAATAGTAATCTGCAAATTGTTTTATGTGAGATGTCTGGTTCTCATGGCCATGATTATGAAAATTACTGTCTTCTGGAATAGGACACCATGTAGTGTGGTGAACAAGTACCAACATTTCAGGGAAACCTGTTGATCCATAACACTGACAGTATAATGAACTCCAATGAGCACATTCCTTGAAAAGCTAACAGTTTCTCAGCTAATCAAGACATTCCCCACACCCTACAGAACCTGAACATTCATTACTACATTCACAGAAGCCCACCAATCACCCCTGTCCTGAGCCAGATCAATCCAGACCAAACCCTCCCAACTAGTTTCTTTAAGAAAAACACTGATGGTATTCTTCCGATTATGTGATGTTCTTCCAAACCATATGATTATGGACTAGGTGCACAGCTAAGGGCTGGAGAGGTCCAGTGCTTCCAGGATAAAGGAGCCACTCAATAATAACTTTCTTTCCAACCCACTGCAGAACAAAATTTACCTGATATAGTGCGATGTTGCTGCCTTGGAGACTGTACCAATGAACCATTAGCTAGGTAACTGGAAGTGCCCAAATGACTTCCAGTTACATTTCCTCCAGGTCCTACTGGGTGTGATGAGACAGAGTTGTGAGATGGTTGCATGGATAACTTTGATCGTCGCTCTAGATATAAAACAACAGAAGAGAAACACAACAAAATAAATGTTTCAGAATAATTTCTGCCGTGAAGCAGCGCTAGATACTTACTTATGCATGACTACAAAGTATCATACTTGGGAAGAGCGTGGAGTGAAAAACTAAAACCAATCACATCAGTCTGGATAAATGGCTCAAACGCACAACACATAAAGGTGGATTATTTTAAAACACCAGGACACCTTTGATGCATGAATCATGACTGTACTATACAAAGGTTGAACAAAAAATAATGCAAATGACAGGCTGAATCACTATCCTACCACATCCTCAACACAGTCCACACTTGGTACCTTGCAACTTTCGTCTCTTTCCAACAAAGGAACACCTTCATGGACATCATTATACTTCAAATGAAGATGTTTGAAGCACTGTCAAAAACTGGCTGTGAAAACAAAGTGTGGAGTTCTTGCAAGATGGCTTTATGAGACTTATTTATCATTGGCACATATGTACAGTTGTTTGGTGATGTGGAAATATAAATAAAGAGAATTAAAGGGCATAGAGACTTATTTATCATTGGCACATATGTACAGTTGTTTGGTGATGTGGAAATATAAATAAAGAGAATTAAAGGGCATATTCTAAGAATTATTTTCATGTTTAATTTATTAAAATATTCCTATTCAGTCACAAGTAGTTGAAATGGAGGCATCACTTTTCATTCAACCTACATATACGAGGGCTGTTTGCAAAACCCCCAAACTTTTTCAATAAAACAAATAAGCAGTGAGGAATGTGCAGGAGTATTGTCATGAAGGATCATGCATCTTTTCTGCCTCCACAAATTTGGCTGTTGGCTCTTCTCATGGCCTCTTGCAGATGTTACATCTCTTCAAGATTGTACTGAAGACTGGGTTTTGATTTGACATCATAGCTGTAAACCCATGTCTCGTCACCTGTAATGATGTTTTTTAAAATGTTCTTATCATTGTTTGCACAGTCAAAAAGTTCTTGACTGAGTTTAAGACACTTCTGTTTTTGCTCATCAATCAGCAGACATGGCACAAACTTAGCTGCAACTTGTTGCAAACCCAGATTATCCACCAAAATCTCATGGCGTGAGATTTCTGAAATGCCAACTTCGACTACCTCCCGCACTGTCAAATGTCAATTTGAACAGATGACTTCACGAACTTTTCAAACATGCTGGTCATCTTCTGAAGGGAAGGTCCTGCCGAGCGTGGGTCATCTTCAATAAAATTCTTCAAACCGTTTGTACCACTCGTAAGTTTAAGCTCAGCTCATGGATTCATTACAAAATGTTTGATTTGAAATTTGAAACATCTCTGAAAATGTTCTCCCTAATTTAAAACAAAATTTCACATGCAGACATTTTTAAACAATAGAAAAATTTCTGTACACACCAAACACTTGTTTATTCTAGCAGACACAGCATGACGATTAAACAGGATATAATGATGTGACTGGTGTCACGTGACTCACAAAGGTCACTGCTAGGATGCATAACTTGCTGGAAAATGCTGCATGGTCATGTTGGCACGCTATTTCAAAAGTTCAGGAAGTTTCTGGACAGCCTCCTTATTTTAACCCAGATCTATTATTAACTTGGCTATAGTCAAAGTATGAGGTTTAGGCACCATGTAGAATCTTTTATGGGTGTCCATAACAAGTTCACACCTGAATGCAAACACTTACTGTGTCTTAATTACTTCACATATACCTTGTCCACATGCACATGTGTGGATGCGTATGTGTCACTCCCAAAGATTTCATTTCATAGTCAAACAGTCTGGCAACAACTTATAAGAAAAAAAAAAAAACAAATTTGTATACCTTCTGATGTTAAGATAAATGACTCACTGACTCACATGAAACACAAGTCTTCCACTGACCTACATATCATTACTATGTCTTTATAGTGTCCATGTCAAAAATAAATCCGTGATGTTCTGTGGTATAAAAATGCAACTGATGGTATTAAAACATTCACAGTATTTAACTGTCAATAATGAAGCATGGTAAGATACTTATCATAACAGCCCAACAAATGGCAAAGAAAAACCATAAAACACCCATGGACAAGAAAACTGGCCAAACAAGCTTTATGTAAGACATTTCACACCAAATTCCTATTGTGGCATACTGCTGTCTTCTTAATCAATGCAGCAATCCAATCATCAGCAGTAATCGAAACAAGCTGACTTCAAATTCATGGTGATTTTATCCATTTGGAACTAGTTATTCTCAAAACTGCTTGTCTCATATTAGCACAATGCAAGCTCACCCATTCTGCGTTGTTTCTTTGCTTCCAGCTTTTGATTAAGAACAGACCTTATGTTCCTTGCTTCATCTTCATGAGCAAAATTAAAGGCAACAATACAGTGCTGAAAAAGAAAAGAAATATGTTTAGGAACAGCCATTTTACAAATTTCCACCTCTCGTATTTTATTACATTAAACAATGTGATGTAATACGGCAAACAAATTTGTTTATTCACAGAAGCAGGAATCTGAAACATGTTACAAATGTCAAAACTGCCTATAACAGCTACACTACTGACAATAACGGAAAATGTATAATGGTTACAGTTTCATTTACACAAATTTGGCTTTCTAACATAATATGATAAAATATAAAATGTTTACTAATACAAGTTTTCTGTACAAACTCCATTTAGTAAAAGTACCTATAATGATTAAATGTTAATAGTGTCTTCATTAAGAGAACTAGTGAGCAACGATTTAAGGTCAGCCGAAACAAATGCTCCCTTAATATCTTGGGAATCTGATGTCTGTGGGGTTAGTGATTACTGAATGCACATCACCAGGAATATCAAAACTCAATAGGTAGCTTATCTCATACCATTATCTCATCTATGGCTACTCTGGCAATTCTTCTTGCATCAAAGGATATACATGTATACAGAAGCAACAACATTTAAGCACACATATGTAAAGCTGAATGAGTTACCAGGATGTAAACTTTCACAGTTGTTTAGTAACAAAATTTACTTTACTTTACCTCTAAATATTAAGTTCACAGCTCACAGCAACAAAGCTTGCTACAGTCATCAGAATGACCAACATGTGAATGCTCTAAAGGGAAAATAGCAGTTTAATGTGGGAATCATATAGCACACACCAAAAACTCCATGGAAAAGTTTCAGAATTTTTAAGTGTCAAAGATGGCAGTACATGTACTAATCACTAGGTTTCAAGGGGTTAGAAATATGCATAGTCCAATGGAAAAATCATATAGCACTTCAATACAGAAAAATGACAGAACAAACATCAACCTGTCAACAATTTCTGTAACACTGAAAATGATTCAATGTTACCAGTAGCTACTATTATATAATTCAGACATTTTTAACTGTCAGCAGTTCTTCTAAGACTAGAGGAACACAGTCATTAACAAGAAAATAAAAATTATTCCAGTCAAACTAAACTTTCAGAATGTCACTTCTTAAATGCAGTACTCACTACCACACTCTAATAACTAATCTAAAAAAGACAGGGTCCAACCACCACACAATCTTACACCAACCCAGCAATCTCGTTCCCTTTCTACTATCTTCCCTTCCTGCCATTCTTCTTCCCATATCCTAGCAGTGGAGTATTGGGTTTCCACAAGCATGATGGGAATTAGTTACTATTCATATACTTAAGAGGCTTGCTTAAGCAAGAGATTTCAAATGAGGTACAACTGGATCTACCTCAATCAAATACTAACCCACTATTCCATGGGACACAATGCCCACTGCCTGACACTGATCTCATAAACTCATCTTGAGTATACTTGGCAAAACATATCTCTTCGTCATCCTAAAGCTAGTGCCAAAATTTCAAGTGCCTATACGTATTTTCTAAAGAGTTATAGTTGCCACAGACATGCAGATACCCTGGAGTTCTGCAAGAGTTTCAGATGGGCAAAGAAAGTAAACATCACAAAATCACTGCATTATTATGAACAATCTGAGTTGTAATTTCACATGTTACTGAAGTTAAAAATTGGAACATACATTTGCATCCCACAAATTTCTTTCCACTTGTTAAATTAAACATTACATAAAATATTCACATGTGGGGCCTCTGTCTTGTCACTAAATAGGATTTGTAGAGATAGTGATCTTTACATCCCTGAGTTTCAACCCCTCCAAGTCCAAAGAATTCATGAACTTTCAGTTTTGGTACAATTCAACACCAATGACTACAAACCTCTCCCTCAAATGTATGTAGCCACATCTTTGGGCACTGATAGACCATACTGTTGTACACTTCATGTTCCCACACCATCTCACACCTCGTCAGACAGTAGAGACGGAAGAAATAAGAACGACGTTGATTGTCCTTCACCAAGCACAAGACACCTGCATCACTCCGTCTCCAGGCCGAGTGATCAGGTGGGTCTGTCACAAACAACTGAACAACTGCTGTAGCCAGAGTCTACAAAAAATCCAAGAAATTGCCCATATCAACCAGGAATTGTAATAACATAAAGTCAGAAGTTATATTATACCTAGTCTATACAAGAAAGCTCTACTGTTGTCAAAGCATACACTGCTGGACAATGAGAATCTACAGATGTTCCAAATAATATTGAACTGAACAGATTATACCAGTACAGGAATGAAACAAACTCCCTGATCACAGAACCAAAGTTAATGTGTGGGCACAAGGCTGCTGATTCTATTCAACTTCCATCCTTCAAAATATAGAATATAAACATGTTATAGTTGGGGACACTGTAAGAGGGCGGCGGGCATATACTAACAACTCTTTCCTATGAAAGAGGTTTTAAGTTATTAAACTGATGATAATAGATCAGTAGTTGTTTAATTCTATGAAGCAGAAATTTGAATCAGAACTCAATAAAAATCTGTCTTAAAGATAATGAAGATCAGAACATATGATTGTGGAAACATTAATATTATGTGGGACTTCAAAACACAGTTCTCTTGGAAGCTGTCAGTTACACACCATAAACAACATAAACTTACTCCTTACTTACTTCCTCCATGGAGTAGAGTCCTTCTTGAGAAGCTAACCGGTTTCAGCTGGTCAAGAAATTCCCCGCATTTCATGGAATCCAAAGGTTCATTACCACATTCACAAGCGCCCGCCACCTGTCCCTATCCTGGGCCAGCTCGATCTAGTCCATACCCCCACAACTCACTTCCTGAAGATCCATCTTAATATTATCCTCCCATCTATGCCTGGGTCTCCCAAGTGGTCTCTTTCCCTCAGGTTTCCCCACAAAAACCCTATACACGCCTCTCCTCTCACCCATACACACTACATGCCCCACCCATCTCATTCTTCTCAGTTTTATCACCCAAACAATATTGGGTGAGGAGTAGAGATCATTAAGCTCCTCATTATGTAGTTTTATCCACTCCCCTGTTACCTCATCCCTCCTAGGACCAAATGTTCTCCTCAGCGCCATATTCTCAACACCCTCAGCCTACCTTCCTCCCTCAATGTCAGCAACCAAGTTTCACACCCATACAAGACAAAAGGCAAAATTATACTTTGGTATATCTTAATCATTAAATTTTTGGATAGCAACTGGAAGACAAACGATTCTGCACCTAATGACAGCAAGCATTCCCTGACTACAATCTGTTCTTCATTTCTTCCTGCGTAGAATTTTGATTTGTTAAGGTATAAACAACATAAACACTGTGTTTAAATGTTATAGCAATAAATTCTTTACAATTTATCACACTTAGTAGCCTTGGTACACTTTCAGGCCTTCTGACGTTACATTACACCAGAATGTATCTGTCTCATGTTGTGAAAACATGTTACAGCTTCAAGACTCATTCAAAAGTCACTAATGATCTATCTGTTGATCAGAAACTTGATTTTGGCATGTAGGACCTGCCTTCTACACCACTTTATATCCAGCAGATGCCAAATAGCTATACATTCTTGCTAGCAAGCCCTGTTTTGTACAACAAAAATAGCAAAGAATGAATTTATCTTATAATTTTATCCTCATGTTCTATGGCCATGCATGTTAACCACACATTTACAGCACACACTTTAGAACTGTTAACAAAAAGAATAAGAAAATAACAACCTTGTCCAATGATACAGTAAATGAACTTCTCAGTTTGTTCCACAGATACACTGGAACTGTACAGAGTCACCTCTGGGATAATATTGTTTCAGAACACAATATAATCACAAAATTTGCCAAAATTAATATCCCAAACATCTCCCCAGATTAAAAAAATATGCAACACAAAGCATCTATTTTAAGATTTAAAAATGAAATTAAATACTTGTATATTAAGTAACAACATCTCAACCAACAACTTTTAAAACTACACCTACTCTTAACTAATTCACAGTTACCTGTATCAGCATCAAAGATGGAATGAAGCAGAATTACTCTAGCAATAGCATTGCTGAGATGCCACTTCATCACTCTGAGGCTAATTTTTGTGTTTACATTATCTTTCAAAACATTTCAGTAAAAAACTATCATGATCCTCATTAAATCCAATTTCCTTATCATACTCTACTTTATGAAGTGATCTATATGGAAATGCTATAAAATTTCACACAAAAGTAGCCTATATATTTACTTATATTCACAGCCATAGGGATTTTAAAAATGTCTACGCATCAGTTATTTTTACATAATATGCCCAGCAGTCAAAATGTTAAGAACAAAAACTGCAACTTAAAAGCACTAGGCAATAAGTGTGGGATGGTAAAAAATGATACATGCATGAAAAGTAAAATGCCTATAAAAACTCTGATAACTGTCTCATATTATTCCTTACAAAACAAATAGTGCTTAATCAAACAAACAAAATTTCTATCACTTCTCCTAATATGAGACAGTACAAAATGATTAAGTTTCCTTTCATACTATAGCATTTGCCTTAATAATTTCACTTGCATGAATATATTTGAAGCAGTTCACCTTTATGGTCATTTATTTACACCAAACCACCTCAAGAGACCTAAGCACATAGAACACAGTGAATTACTTACCTGACATCTACTTCCCAACAGGCGATATATCTGTTCATTTTCATCATGTGTCAGTAGTATGGAGCCGGAATGGTCAGTTTCTGTCCTCATTTTTTATAAAAGTGGTTTCTGTAAATAATTTCTTAAATGTTAAGTAATTATGTTCTGTGAGTTTATACCTAATAAGAATCCTTAAATGTAACATTCTGACACCAAAGTGATTAACATAATGGTGTTCTGCCAAGCTGACATAGTCTTCGGAAGCTTTCAACTCTGTACATTCTTGCAGTCAATTTCTTCTTTTTATTCCAACTGAATGCACATATGTTAAATACATTTATTTATCACCTATTACCTCCTACATGTTTCAGAGTTTGTTACACTATCTTCAGGGAGACCACTGCATTATCTGCTCAAGAACTATATGCTTTTTGCAATGCTGTTACATAGGCTGTGCTATAGAATACAAAGCATACCCTGTTTTTTTTTAAAATAAACAATGCTTGTTATAATGTTTAAATCAATATGTGATTTGTTCTAATGGCTTAAACACCAATGTAAATTTAAAAAAAGCAGGGTATACTTTATATTCTATAGCACAACCTATGTAACGACATTGCATAAAAGCACACAGTTCTTGAGCAAATAATGCAATGGTCTCACCCATGTCTCAGTACCACCTTCGGTCACTACCCGCTACGTAATAAACTAGAAGATCGCAGGCTCATATACACAGATTGGGTGGCAAAGAGTAGACTTGAGAATCTGTCGTACCTATTTATGTGTAGCAAAAACCGCAACACGTAGGAAATAACAGGTGATAATTATATGTACTTAACACATTATGTGCATTTAGTTGGAATAAAATAATAGATTTATAATCTTCTGAATTTAAATATACACAAATACATCAATAAAGAGTTACACGTAAGAAACTACCTTTATTATCAACATTCTATACTATCATATATGCAGCTATGAAATGTCATTTCAAACATTCATCATACAAGCACCTGGGAAACATCAACACATTTCTCTCAAAATACGATCTACTGTAAAACATGCTCTTAATAAACGCTAATATTCAGCAGTAAATACAAAGATGAGGACATGTTAAATGTAAATATATTTTCGTTCCTCTAAGTAACCTAACATACTGCATTCTCGACATATTAATGACTGAAAAATGATTTGCAACGTAAATGGTACTATTTTGTGTATTGTTCCTAACACTTGCTATTCGCAGTGTTATTCACGCCACTATTCACACAACCCAAAACGTAAAATAATAAAGAGCAATATTTCTTTCGCGCCGTACTTTAGTTTCCACTTCCGATCAGCCTGAAAAATGTCTACGTCATGAAATATTACTTCCGAAAATATTACATCCTGCTGGAATTTAATAAAATGCACTAACTCAACTTAAAACAGATGAAGCAACACGCACACTAGATGCATTCACATCAAATTTGAATCGTTAACCCCCAATCACAAGATATTATTCACTCCACTCCCATACGAACAAACATTCACAACTCTAATCACAGATTGTAAATGTAGTCATGGATTGTCATGTATATATACCATGGATGACTGTTATAGTCACAGTTATTTACACAGTTTGCATGATGGCAGGCTTGCGCCGAGAAGTTGATGAGAACTGCTCTGTTGTTGTTTATTACGCAGCGAGTAGTGGTAATTTCTCACCCATGTCTCGGTACCACCTTCGGTCACTACCCGCTACGTAATAAACTAGAAGATCGCAGGCTCATATACACAGATTGGGTGGCAAAAAGTAGACTTGAGAATCCGTCGTACCTATTTATGTGGTCGATGGTATTGATGATCTAGGAAGTGTCATCCCCGTTGTGTGTGTGAAAATTGGGAAAGGGTATGTAGTCAAACACCTATGTCAATTAAGGTGTATTTAATGGCTATACTAGATAACTACATGTTTCGGCCTGCTGGCCATCTTCAGGTTGTCTTCCAGAGAACAAGGTCCTACTATATACACTGAGCGTGCATGTGGTGCAGAGATCTCTACATACGGGCCTTATTGGAACTCGCTTGTGATTTTACCCACAGTACATTACGAAAACAAAATAGAACAGTTCATACAATCCAACAATTTCCTAACCTCTAAAACCAACCCCATAGACTCCTTCCAAACCCAAGTCAGGAAAGTTATAAACAACAGCAAAGCACTTATCCCTTCAGGTGCAAAATGGAAAAACATAAGTCTAAACCCATCCGCACCATCCATCAAAGGATAAATTAAACTGCACAAACCAGAACACCTGATAAGCCGAGTAGTCAACTGGAAAGGAGCCCCAGTTTACAAACTTGCCCGGCTATTCAAACAAAAGATAAGATTAATAACCCCACTCCCCAACACATGCACCGTAGGTAACACCAGAGAACTAATCAAAAAACTTGAGAGTAGCCCAGTTCTCCCTCAATACTCCCTAGCCCCCTTAGATATCTCCAGCCTATACACCAATGTCCCTGTGAAAGAAACCAAAGATATCACTAACATCCTAGTGAAAAACAAAGTGGACCCCCAAATCAGACAAGAGCTGCCAAACTGGTATGACACTATTACTCATCAGAACTATTTCTCTAGTAACGGGAAAATCTTAACACATTGGCGCCCGACAGCTGTGAACACTGCCCACCCCCGGTGGACCGGACATTTAAACTCTCAACCGGACCTTTAACCTTACAACTCCGTAGTACCGTACGAGTCCCTTTACATTA
>Ga0123357_10003061_pt1 | contig 18969 bp, 21 predicted proteins | sample TergutEmb28metaG_FD_89873 | JGI IMG/M metagenome (GOLD analysis project Ga0123357, IMG submission 89873) | Embiratermes neotenicus P4 segment gut microbial communities from Petit-Saut dam, French Guiana - Emb289 P4 | ecosystem: Host-associated > Arthropoda: Insects > Digestive system > Gut ...
ACGCCGGCGCCATGCCAGTACGGATAGGATGCCGGAGTCCATTCGAAGCGGTTCAGCACGCCGGTGATGTTTTTTCCGTCCGTTACCCACGCTTCAGGACCGGTCTGCGAAGGATCGTATTTTGTGACGCGCTGAACGGTGTAGTTCCATACGGGGAACGAGCCGGAGACGGAAGTGATGCGGCCTTGAAAGCCGGCACTGATGGGAACTAAAATTAGAGTAGTGCCATCGTCATCATTCTGCTGGACGTAAAGCAGCCCATTTATTCCGATGGCGCCGACACCGCCGTCAGCAATAACGCATTCGCCATAGAGGTCCGAGCCTTGTCCACACGCAACGAATTTCCCTGTATCATGGTCGCGGAGTGCGAATTCCCATGCCCAGTGCACGGAGTCGTCATCCTCGCCAACATCAGTAATCGTCGCCATTCCGACGAGCCGCCCCACGACAAACTGCTGAGGCGCGGAATAGTTGTCGGCGACATTTGAGCTTTGGACACGAGCGGCCGATTCGGCCTGCTCTCGCATGCGATCCAATACCAGCTTAGAGGTTTCGTCGATTCGATAGCTCATCACAGTCCAATCGTTGCGAAGGTGCCAAAATCAGCTTCTTTTTCGATGCGGTATGGCAGGTAAAATCCCCCGTTTCCGTCCGCTCCACGAACGGCTGTAAGGTAGGCGGGCAACTGGCTTGATGGTGCGGAAGCAAAGGAGCTGAATCCGTCTTTGTCGTCGCGGACGACGACGTAATCAGGGAGGAGCGGCCCGCCTGTTCCATTCAATAGCACAGCCTGCGGGATTGGTTCGAGGTTTGATCTTGCCGAAATTTTCCCTTTTTTGGTGCTGCTTTTCGTCGTGCTGTACCATGCACGGAAGCCTCTGTCGATCAGTCTTCTGTCGTATTTGTCGAGCATGAGTTCGAAATCGAAGCTGGTGAAAACGAATGGCGCGTTAGGGATGATGTCATTGGCGGGGGCATAGTTGAGGCACTTGAGTGTGCGGGCGGCGACATTTCCAAGAATGCTGAGCGTGACGGCGCTGGCGTTGACCGTACCGACGAGGCTGCTGGCGTTGGCGTAGCTGTAGCTGGACAGCCACTTGCGACACCGAATCTTGAGCAGGGCGATGTCGATACTCTGAGGAGGGTCGAAGAGGTCGCCGGAGGAGTTGACGACGACGTACCCTTGTGAGTCCATCTCGGTTGGTTTACGCAGGAAGCTGAAGGAGTAGTTCACGACGAGCGGACGCAGCAGGACGGCGGTGTCGCCCCATATACCCATCGGGGGCCGAGAGTACACGACTTCGACCGTCCAACCTGTATCACCAGGCTCTACTTTATCGAGCGCCCTCATCGTGCCGCCAGTAATATTCCCAATGTATGGATGATAGCTATTGACGCCAAAACCTCCGATATTAAGGGCAATGATTGCGTCGTAATTCGTTTTCGGCCCTATGACGAGATATCGACGGACATCTTTCCATTCGCCCCATCCATCAGGCATTTCGACGGATAATCCTCTACTTCCAGCATCGTGGATTTTTGCTGTCATTCCAGGACCTTCGGTTCCGGTGTACGTGATTGTTGCGAGCAGCGAACCTAGCGTTGTTTTTGGCATACAAACATCCTCATCCATTGGGGAACAGGGCATTTCCGCCACGGCTGTCGCTCTTCATCATTTCGACGATCGCGGACAGAAGCTCGTTCGTGCGTTTCTGCTCTTCTCTCGTGTCGTTTTCCTTCGCGTAAGCGTTCTCGTCGGCTTCGCGCTGGTACGCCGCCATTCCCGAGTATCCTCGGCTCGCCTCTTCGGCTTCGGCAAATCGCAACGGCTGGTACGGCGTCTTGTTCAGATTTTTTTCGCTGAGGGCGTAAGATTGCCAATTTGCCAGCGATTTTGAAGCGAGTTGCGCGGCGTCTTTTTGCTCTTTCGTTGCATTTGGATCGTTAATGATGCCTTCGATCTGTTGGTGCATCGACAACGACTGTCCCATGATTCCCAATCGCTTCTGCATCTTGATCGCTTCAGGATTATTGCCGCCGAATTGATTTTGGGCGTTAGTCAAGAGGTTTTGCGAAACGCCGATCAGCCCAAGCGATACCGATCTCTGTCCGCTTCGCTGTTCCCGGCGATGATCTTCCGCCGCGCGTTCAAGTTGCGCGTTGCCTGCCTCCTGAATTGATTCGCGCTCTTTCAGCAGTTTGTTCCTCTCCGTCTCAGAAAGGTTGATGTCTTTGAGCTTCCTGTCTGTTTCATCCAACCGATCCTGAGTCTCCTGCCGAATCTGAGCCTCGGTCACTTTCCAGATAGCGGCTGAATCACGAGCGCCCGATTGCATCACGCTCAGGCGGTTGCGGGCGATGCTCTTCTCGATGTCGAGCAACGAGAAACTTCTTCGCTTGTTTTCCTCGCGGTCCAGTTTCTCGCTCTCTGCCTGCGCCTGCGACCTGACTACTTTTTCCTGCTCTGCGAGCCTCTCCTTTTCTTCTGCTCCGATGCTGGGGTCTTTGGCTTTTTCCTGAAGGGCCGCGACATCCTCCTCCATGCGCTGCGTGATCGCAGCATGTTGAGCCTTCATTTGCTCTTCTGAGGTTTTCGCCCCAGTCATCATTATCCCGATCCGACCGCGATTGATACTCTGCTCAATGCCCAAAAGCGACTGCCGACGTCGATTGCCCTCGTCGGTCGCCATCCGCGTAATCTCGGTCTGCCCAGCCTTTTCCGCCTCGGCCATCTGATCCTTGAGTGCTTTTTGGCGTATGTTCCACTGGCCTTTTGTCAGCCCATGCAAATCGCCTTTTTTTGCATCTTCTTCGTTTTGATTTATCTCCGCATCCATTGTGCCCAATCTCGCGTTAAGGTTGAGACGGGCAAGATTCTGCCGACGCCTCAGCACTTCTTCTGGGTTGCCACCCTCTGCGATTGATCGTCCAAGTCGCAATTCGGCCATGGAATGCCGGGATTCCAGTGCATTCTCGCGAAACAGACTGTTACGTAGCGTCAGCGCATGACGCTCTGCCTCTAACTTACGATTCTTATTTGCGTTTAGCGGATCGTCAAATTCCTTTGCTGCTTTGTTCGCGTTCGCCATTAAACGTTGCTGCCACTCCTCGTTAACGCTTTTCCACTGCCCAAAAGTAATATTATCGGTGACACCAAAAGCCCAATCGACTATTCCACTCATTCCTGCTTTTCCCATTGCTTCACCCCGCTGTTTTTGAATCTCTACTCCTTCGTCAGATATTGCTTTTAACTTGTTTTTTCGATCCGCCTCTAACCGTGCGAACGTCTGAGATTTTCCCACCGTCTCGCTGATGCGGTTCTCTTGCATGTCCGATTGAAGTGATTGGACTACCGCGGTCGTGCGTCCGATTGACTCAATATGCTTATTGAGTTCTGCTGCGGCCTTAGCACTACCACTTATCATTGCGCCGATGTCCACCCATCCCTTTACGAATCCACCGAGGACCGGAAGCCCCGTCGCGATGCTGCGCATCATTTCGCCAGCATTCTTTTTGCCTTCGGCAAGGTCTCTGAGTCCACCAGTAATATTGCCGAAGGATTTGCCGATCATATCGACGGCCACCCCCTGCATGCCGATCCCCATATATTGCATCGCGAGACCACTGGGACCGAGTCTTGCCATTGCGTTCAAACCCATCGCACTTTTATCGCGTTGCGCTTCTTTTGCCGTCCTCGCCATGTTCGCAAAAATCGAATTGTCTTCAGGTGCTAATCCATGCCCACCAGACGCTCCACCCATCCCCATTCTCACGCGTTCTTGGTCGCGAGCAACTGCGTCAGCCATTTGCTTTGAGCGGGTTTCTACTTTGATTGCTGCTTGTTCGACTGAAGGGTCTACTGATCCCTCAACGACAAAACTTGCTTTTCCGACTGCCATTATCAAGCTCCTGCTATTGCGGCGGCGAGTTTCGCTTTGAGTTCGTCGTCCGACGGCGGGTTCTCTTCGCCCAGTTTCTCCAACTTCCTCTGAATGGGCATGTAATCAGAGAGCTTTCCGCCGTTGAGGGCCTGCGCGATGATCGCCGCTCTAAAATCATCACCGTTTTCTCCTGATGGCCGAATCTCTATGAACGCCTTGAGTTCCGTCCAATCAGAACTCGTGAAAAGCCGCCCCTGTTCCCGAGGGTGCAACCCCGTCCGAAAGAAGATCATCCATTGGAGGCGTCGGTCGGGGTTGCGGACGAGTTTTTTTCGGCGCTCGCTTCGGCAGCGGGACCGATGAAGTTTAGGTCGCGAGCTTTCGAGAGAACGTCGGCGAAGCGGTCGGCATTGCGATCACCCATAGTCGCGGCATCTTCCCAACTAAAAAGCTGGTTTCCACCCTCATCAACCACGCATGCAACGACAAGACAAGCCGACCATGAGCCGACTTTTTGCTCTACCTTCGCTTCGAACTCCAACCGATCGTCAAGCGTCATCTCTCGGACGGTCACTTTTTTCACGCCCTTCGGCGTCGTCACTTCCGCCGTCGCTGTTCGCAACTCACGATCTTCGAGCAGTTCGTCTCTTAAATTCGACATATTCAATCCTTCGAAATGATGCCGACGCTGACCAGATCGGCGTCCAAAATTTCCCTGACTCTTTGCCCATCTTCTCCGTCGCTCCACTTCTCTCCCTGCGCGTCGCCTCTGCCGCGAGGGAGCTTCGACTGGAAGACGATTCGGACGGACGCCGGCGAGAGCATCTCCTCGGCGGAGACGCCTTCCGGCACCGTCATTTCGTACCACAGTCCAACATCGTTTTCGACAACGCGTACACGCCCATCCGAGCGGCAGCCGATCACTTCTGCGTCGTCGCCGAACCCAATTGTGCCCGTCACGTCGCCGCGAAGGATCGACTCGACGAAGCATCCCTTTCGGAAAATCTCGATGTGCTTTCCTTTCGCGTTGGCCACCGGCCCATTCTTCTCGCCCCACAGCAATGCGTATCCCGAGACACGGGATACGCTCGAAGGCTTCGGTGCAACTGCGATTCTTTCTTCTGGGATCATGATTCACCTCAAAACAAGCCGAAGGGCTGGCGCGGGGAGCGAGCAGCCCTTGGCTCGGAGCTCTAACCGGCTGAAGCTGGAGTTGATGGCAGCGCCGTGGTATCCGTCTTTGTGGGCGGAAGGACCTTGGGCGGCGATGAGATTGTGCGTCTCGTTCCAACAGGAACAACACGAACGTTGGTTGCCGTTTTGTGAAGCGACTGGAAATACTCCTTCGCCTTACCAACATCGCCACCAAACGTGTCATCGAAAAAAAACTCGTGCAATTGTGGCGATTCCTCGCCAGGTAGTTGAACGGTGGCTCGTGCTTCAAAATGTGGCATTTGATAGTCTCCTATTTGAAAAATTGAAACTGTTTTTTGTTACGGGGTCGTCGGTGCGACGAAATTGAGGTTGGAATCGTCTATCTTGAGCGTTACCTCCATCACCATCTTGTCAGTACGTGGGCTCGTCGGGCCGCAATTCTTGATGTAGGCCGTGAATGCCTGCGTCGAGCCGTCGGGATACAGAACCTGCCACGCCCGAATCTTCCCGTCGGCCTGAAACCCCTGAAGCAGGGCAGCAACTGAAGCCTTAAAAATCCATTTCATCGTTGGATCAGTCGCTCCATTCCATCCAGGGATCCATTCCTTCAGCAGTCCATCGCTGTCGTGGTTGGAAATTTCCACATCGTCACGCTGGTTTTGTGGCGCGGTCACGTCTTCAAGGTTTACAATTTTTGTGTAAACCGGCGTCGACGCCAATGGAAGTTCCGAATATCCAATCGAAACGCCAGCGCCAAGAATCGCATTTGTTTTCGCCATGATTAAATCTCCATTTAGGGGTTGTTGTACCAACACTGAACTTCGATCAGGCTCTCATAGAGCCCGAATTCTGCTGCACCAAGTGGGAAATCCATCGCATCAACGCCATCGACGGACCAAATCCGCTGGACGACGAGAGGCGGCAAAGGCTGGCCTCGACCGGCCACGCCATACCATCCATCGAGAAGGTTGGACGCCGCCACGAGCGCCGACGTTACGCTGTCGGCATCGCTGGCGACACAGTGAATGCGAACGTGTGCTCGGGTCAGATCAAGCGGCCCATCGTGGCATTTGTCGTTGTGGGAGTCGGTGACGTACATGAACATCTTCGCTTCCATCCCCTCGGCCATGTACTGTGTGGCATTTTTCGGAAGCTGAATCGAGTAGATGCGGGTATCGACGATCGGCTGGAGGATTTTGAAATTGTCCTCGACTTGCGCGGCAAGATCATCCGTTGCCGAGACAACGCTCGCGTCTTTGGTGAGGAGAGAATAGATTGCCCGCTTAATCATTGTTCCAAATTCCTTGAATGCCTCTCTATGTACGCATTCATGTGCTTTTCGTAATTCGCTTCCAATTCCTGCTGAACTTGCGCCTCCATACGGCTCCACGCCTTCTCCATCCAGTGCATCGGCTGTACTTGTCCGCGGTACTTTTTGATGTCTCGATCGTAGGTGAATTTGCCTCCGCGACGATATGTGAATTTTTTCTTTCCGCTGGCATCGCGAGCGAAGGCAAATCGTGCTTTCGTTCCAAATTCGAGCAGGTGAGCCTGAGCGCCGTCTGGATACCTGGGCCCAATACGAATTCCGACGATGTCTGGCGTTTTATATCGCCCCTTCGAGTTGCGGTTGACATCAATCGTCGAATGCAGCGGCATCCATCCTCGTTTTCTGCGGTATCTTTCTGCACGTCCAGTGCTTCTCGGAGCGCCGTCGCTCAGTCCCTTCATGATCGTCGGAGCGGTGTCGAGCAGAGCGGGAACGACAACAAATTGAGTAAGCTGGCCCGCTTTTCCTGCGAATCTGTCAAGTTGCCTTTTCAGCCCCTTGAGGTTGATTGTCGCTTTAGCTTGCACTGAACAGCTCCTTGCAATCGAGCAAAAGGAACTCGCGGTTTCCCGTTTCGTCGCGTGGGGCGATGACGCCGAAGATGCGAAGCGAGACGGGATAAACACTGGACCCAGCCACATGTTTCGTCGCGGTAGTGCCTCCCCAGCCACGAATCACGGTGTAAGAACCGTTCCGTAACTCTGTGACGCGGATAACCTCATCTCCGATCCTGATGAGGAATGGGAAAGTCGTGGGATAGCCGGAAACGTCGGCGAGGGTGAGAATGGGATTGACGTTGTTGACGGCGGCGGCAAGTTGCGATGGCGCCGGGATCGGAGTGCTCATCCACGCCACTCGGTCATCAGGTTCGACTCCTCGCCGGAAGCGGATTTTGATCGTCGCTGAAACCTCTGCCATCGCCTGACGAGCCTTGAAGGTTTGCGTGGCGGTCAAATCGCGGCAGTCCGCCCATACGTAAGCGTACTCAACCCATTCACCCGGCTTCAGTGCGCCGGCTGCACCCTTCACATTCTTCGCACGCTGCAAGCTCACCCGGTGCCGCAAGCCACCGGCGTCGGGCGTTCGAGTCCAAGATGTCGGGACGGTTGTTACCATTTCCACACCCTGTAAATGCCCAAGAGACGTTCGATCGACGAATTTTGAGCGGCTTCGGATTCCGTGCGCGTTCCATACGCCTCGCCGATCATCCATTTCATAGCGGTGACGATCCCCTGGGGGACGGCAGAGGCGTCGCCGTAGCCAGCGACGAACTGAATCTGAAAAGCGTCGTCCCGGTTGGTATCGTAGGCTGGGATCGTGTTGAGCGTGATGAACCCCGGCTCCTCGCCGACGGAGACGCGGTATTCGCTCGGGTCCATCGGATTGAGGACGCCGTTGGAATCGACGAAACCGACCGATACAACGCTCTGAAGCGGCGGTTTCGGCAGAGTGATGCGATTCGTGACGGGATCATACGCCGTTGCCTGCCTGTGCAAATTATCGCCCGTGGTGAAAAGCCATGTCGCCGTCATGAGTTGCCGCTGCGTGAACTGCTCCGCCCGTTCCCTCGCGGCAGTGATGAGGGCGGAAACCAGAGCGTCTTCATCGGGATTATCCACACGCAGGTAGAGCTTCGCGTCGTTCAGTGCGAGCGGTTCACCATCGGGAGGAGTAATCTGCGACAAACCCATCAAAATTTCTCAAATAAAAAAAGGCGAGCGATATTCGCCTCGCCTTCGGCGGTCCCATTTATTGGAAAATTACGCCGCGGCCGGCAGTACACCGCTGGCGTCGATGGTTTTGTTGACGGCAAAGGATTCATTGTGGCGAAGCTGAATGTCGGCATCCTGAAGAATCACGATGCGAAGGCCGCCGCTCTTGCTGAGGCTGTACGGATCAACGAGCAAATCGACGCCACCCCACATGCCCATAATCATGTCAATCCAGTTTCCGAATACCATGCCGTGAAGATTGAGCGGATCAGGCGGATCGCCCGAGCCTGGAGGAACGGCGAGCGGCAAGTTGCCAGGAATGACGTTCGATGCAACAGCTTCGTAGCCGTTCATTTCGTTGTTGTCGCCCCAAATGAAAATCGGATATGCCTGACTGGAAATCTTGGGAGTCGCTTTGAGCAAGCCGCGAACGGCGGGAGTTGAGACGTAAGCGCCGTCGGTGATGGTCACATTAGCGTTAGCGACGGTCGTTTCAAGGGCGACGATATCTTTCCACGTCGGCGCGGCAGCAGAATTGAAAACAGGGACATTTGTGTTGTTAAACAAGCCAATGGGTTGACCAGAAGTGCCTGATCCAGAGAAGCCCGATTTATCAAGTCCGACCGCAAGTTGTTTGAACAGATCGTTGCGGACAAAGTTCTCAACGTCAATCGAACTCTGCACCGCAAGCGACCGAGTAATATCGGTGTATGCACCAATGCACTTCGGACTGAGCGTTACTTGTCCTAACGTCTGATTACTCGGAGTAACGTCTTGGCCATCTGTCACCCAGTACGTCGATGCGCCTGCTGTTTGCCGAGGAATACCAAAGGTTCCGACGAGACCTCCCATCATGGTGATACCAAGCTGGCCGAGGACCGTCATCGGGCGGAGCAGGTCAATGTAAAAGGAGGCGACCGCAGTCTTGATTGCTCCAGCGCCCGTCGAAGTATCGAGTTCGCGATTGGCAATCCGTGCCCGACGTGAACGCTCAACCGATCCCATGATACTGGTTGGTACCATGATTCCACGAGGAGAGCGTCTACCATCCACAACCGCTCGCCGAGCAAGTTCCTGGTGAAGTTCAAGCTCAATGCCATTGAGATTCGCACCCTTTTCGCACTGGCACCGAATAACCTTCAAAATAGAATATCGAGCGATATCCTTTTCCGGAACTTCGTCGGCTATATCGTCATTCGGCCGGGTATCGTCGCGGAGGGCTGGTTGAAAAGTTGGCGCGTTGTTGGCCTCGCGGTCACGGGTGGATTTTTCCGAAGCCGCGATTAAATTGGCAAGGCCCTCGCTCTCTGCGAGGAGTGCGGTCGTTTTTTCGCCCTCTTCTTTCGTTAAGACTCGCTTGGCCTTACCGGCCGCGTCAATAATCGCGTCATATTGGTCGGCCAACTGCGACCGCTTCGCCTTAAGTTCCAAAACTTCTTGAGCAGTCAGACTCATTTGTGTCACTCCATGTAAAAAACGTGCCAAATCAAAATTAGCCCTACACCTCTCTCTATAGCCAGCGTCGGAGGAGTTAGGACCGCATGCGGGCGAGATTTTCTCTGTGTGTGGCCAATTCGCGTTCTACGGTTTCGTCGGATTCCGCTGTGGCGGCGGGCTCATCGTCCGCGTCGTCGTCGATGGTTTCGTTCGGCTCGTCAATCGCAGAGTAGGCATCGCAGGCTTCAGCGAGAGCGGTGCAGGCCGCAACGCAAGCGGCGGAGGTGGCGCCATCGAAAGCGCGGACGACTTTGGCGCAACGCTTGGCGCCAATCGCCACCAATTCCGCGAATTCATCTTGTGGAAAACCATCCCACTCCGCATCCAAAAGCGCCCGGCAAGCCCGCCAGCAGGCATACGCCTGCTTAAGTTGCTGCCTCATGGCGGCGTTATCGTAAGATTTTGAGATCACGGCATCACAAGCCGACATACACGTCTGCGCGGCGAGACGGCACGCGCGTAAGGCGTCTGCCTCTTTGCTTTCGCCCGCTTGCCATGTGCGAGTAGCGGTTTTTGCGTTTGCCACCATCGACCGCGTCGCAGCGGAGGTCTGTGCATAAGCCGGGGTTCCGACGAAACTGATCTCGCTGATGTCGATGGCACGGAGGGTGCGGACAGGGGGGCGGCTCCTGAAATCCCACTCCTCGCCGCCGTCACGCACGTTGAAATCGAAGCTCACGCCGGCCACGTCACCGCGTTCGATGCTCGTGTAAAGGTCGGCACCAGAGGGCGAATCAGGAACGTCAAGCTCGTAATGCAGTCCATCGTCCTTCTGATTGATGCGGAGGGTGTTGGCGGTGGTGCGCCCATACACTGGCCACCCATGGTGCTGAGCAAGGGCGCGAACATCAGTAAAATTGAAGGCGCCGGGCGCAATAACCTCGCGGAAGCAACCGCCAGCGGCACGGAGAGTCCGCACATCATCGACAGACATGCCGCTCTCGTCGCAGAGTAGCTCCGTCTGCGAATTGAACGGGATCACGCCGCCGATGCGTCTGGCTTTAACGTCGCCCGATGCGGGAATGGCGCGGACAGTGGATCGCAGTGCGCGAATTTCATTCGGTTTTGCCGTTTTCATTGAGACTTCCTTTCAGATCGTCATAATTGCTTGGCATTGAAGATGTTGGAGTGATGTTCGGGTTACTGTATGAATCGCCATCTGGATCATTTCGGCGAGGCAGACCTTCCATGGCGCGGCAATCGTTAGCAGAAAACATTCCGATTCGACGGCCAACTTCATACTTGTAAAATCGCGTCTTCACATCGGTTTCCTGAAGAGCGTCGATATCGAACTGGAGGAAGAATTTGTGCCGCTCGGATGGCAGGATGAGCTTGCGTTCAAATTCTCTCTCCATCGCCACGCAAAGCGGGCGGATTGAATGGGAGACGAACTCCATCGCGTCCTGTTCGCGATTACTGTAAGTACCAGAGCCTCGCTCACCACCAATCTTCGACGGAGGAAGTCCAAACCATCTCGCCACCTCGTTCACTGTGAATTTGCGGCTCTCAAGGAACTGGCATTCATCCGGGGCAAGCGAGAGTTGATGAAGTTTTAATCCAGCGTGAATGAGGGCCGTCTTATGGGAATTTTCCAAGCCAGAGATGCGAGCTTCGAAGTTTTCGCGGATTTGATTCGCCTGCTTCTCGTCCAACGTACCGGGGTATTCGAGCACGATGCGGCTCGTCGCTCCCTGAGTGAAGAAGTTAAACGCGAATCGGTCAAGCGAAAGACCAGACTGAATAGACACCTGTGCGTAAGCGATGATGCCAATCCCACGCAAAACCTTGGGGTTCCAGTTGATGGGGACATGGATCATGTCGATGGCTTCGATTGTCTGGCCATCCATCTCTCGCGGTTCCTGTCCGCTGACGTTGGAGATTTTATAGCTGATTCGCCCATCGACACGCCGAGGAAACACATAATCAGGGTCAATGGGGACGATCTGAAGCGGCTTACCAAATGCATTCCGAATGATCTGACCGTATAAATTTCCACGAAGAAAAAGCGAAGACATCCAGTAGTCAAGAACGGCAACATCCGTCTGCTCGTCGTTCCACTGGCAGCTGCCAATCAATGCTTGCAGTGGATGGTCCCATGCAATTCCGTCAGTATTTCCGCGTTTTCCATGGCATACGTTGATTCCGAGCGTGCTGATGGTGCTGGAATAGGTATGCACGGCCGCATAAACGCTGCTGACGGCCTGTGCCTGCTGTGCCGTCAGGTCGCCAATCTGCACGCCGGCGGCGGCGGGATTCATCCACCCCATGAATGGTCCAAGGACAGAGTTCTTTTTTGACAATCTGAACCAGTCAACAAACGCTCCCAAGAGCGATCTTTTTGCTTTTACTTCTGAGGCCAAGCGAAAATCCTCCTACACCTCTCTCTATAGCCAGCGTCGGAGGATGCAGGGGGTGCCAAGACACGAAAAAGGCCGTGGCAACTGATGTCACCATGGCCCAAAATGCTCGGAAAATAGAGTGATTTACGCGGCGTTTCGTCTTTCCGCCGCCAGAAACCGCACCATCTCGGCCTTCTCATCCTTCGACAGAGGAAGCGATGCGATCAGATTGAGTGCAGCAGAGAGACTACCAGTGGTATCGACGGAGATCGGCGTTGGCGTGGACGATTGCCTGCGTTGAGACCTTACAGATTCTTGTGGCGGTGACTTCATCCCTGGCTTTCTGAGGTCGTTGGCGACGCAGAAGAGGAAAGCTCGCTCTCTTTCCGTGAGCACCGGTGGATGAGCGATATCACCTTGGATCACTTCGTAACCGGCTGTTGGGGCACACAGGAACAGCCCGCCCTCGCCACGAGTCTCGATGAGCGTGACCTGCTTACCGTCAGCTCCTTCTCTCGTCACGAGTTTGCGATTGCCTTCGACGGCGACAAAACATCGGTAGAAAACGTGATACCCGCCGCGCGGTGTTCGCTCGACAACGAGGCGAGCGAACAGCTCCGGCGGGAGCAACACTTTCCAGTCCTCGAAAAGTTCGCCCCCGCCGTCGAAGTCGATAATCTCGGCATTGCCAGAAACTTTGCCGGTCACGATGCAGATGGCGTCGTACTCTCTGAGCGTCGTCCACGCCTGCAATTCTTTTTCGGTCGGAAGCTGAGACTGGAATGCCTTCCACGAGCTTATTGGTCGTTTCTGATCCCGTATCGCGGGAATCGCACACAGTCCGGACGCCAGATATCTTGAAAATTCTGATGAGTTCACGTCATTCTCCTTGGTTATGCGCCGCGTTTCGGCGAGTAAATATCCGACCATTCATCAAAGGAGAGGTTCGCACCGGCAAGTTCCTCGGCCTCGCTATCCTCTTCGCTTGGGTCGTCATCGCGAACCAGCCGCAGTTTTGGCTGCATCGCTTCACGTTCCGACCTCTCAAGGAAAAAGTCATGATTCTCCAGTATTACCTCGTTGCAGATGCGGTACAGAGCCAGACGTCGCTCCGGCGTCATGCTTTTAATCAGGGAACCGTACAGTTCTCTTGGGTTGTTTTTGGGGTCTAATTGGAGGGCGATGTTTTTCATAGGGCTACTCCTGTGAATTGCGGGGAGCAGCTGCTACAATTCGACGTGAATTGGGCGGCTACTCGCCTGGTTCTCGCCCCTGCGGTTGGTATCAACAATCGCGGGGGCACTTTATTGAGAGACGCTTCGGCGTCCCACACTTGACTAATTTACTCCCATTAAAAGAGAAAGTCAAGTAAAATACTTTATCGGTAGTAATTTTATTTGAAATAAATTATTCTACTTGACGTATACTTTCTGTACGATAAAATATTTTATCTTAAATGTGGTATTTTAGAGGTAAAATATTCGCCATGAAAAACTACACCAATCATCGCAAAGCTATTGAAGATCGCCTAGCCGAGATGGGAAAAACTAAGTATTGGCTCGCTAAGAAATTAGAGGGAAAAATGGGCGCTATGATGCTTTACGCATACATGCGTGGAAGGCCGACGACAACGCAAAAATTAGAGGCTATTTTCAAAGTGTTGGGCCTCAAGGTCACATGGGAAGACGGGAAACCGTTCGATCCTACCCCACCAGACACGATTGCGGGCGATTTGGCGCATCCGGACCACGAAGACGACACCAAGGTCGTCGAGGAGCCTACACGCAACGTGGCGCAGCCTCCCGCGAATCCTCCCGAAGATGAGCGGCACTTCGTATTGGGACCACGGCATCGTCATGCACTGCCACCCGAAACGCCAGTTAACCCCGAATTCGCGGCAAAACAAGCAGCCTTCAAGAACCAACTCGATCAACTCGAAGAACTTTCTAAAAAAGACAGCGAAACGCAAACGTGACAAACCGCTATTGGTGGGAGTAAGATGCCGCTATTCTCAACAAGAAGGAGATCGTCATGGCGGCACCCATCGAAAAATGCAGCAATTGCGACCGTGTCATCGGCAAACTCGAAACGCCCCACCTTTGGAACGATAACGTTGTTTGCTCCGAATGTCTCGAAAGGCTGAAGTCTTCCGCCAAATCCACGTCTGTACCCGTTTTAAAAACATCGCCCGTGATGACCGCTACAGCGGCGCGTCCAATCCCGCAAAAAGCTCCATCTTCGACAAGGCCTCGTTGGATTATCCCCGCAGTAATTGGGTGCGGAGCGGTTCTTGTCGTGTTGGCGATATTGATTTTCGTGCCCTTCGTGATTTTCGCTCCCGTATCCCCACCCAAAGAACTTACTAATCGCAAAGCCGATGCTGCAAACCTTCGCACCATCGTCCTCGCCTGCTGGATTTATGCAGAGGAAAATAACTCTCCGACGCCCGATCATCTTGGTCGTCTCGTGTTCAGAAAAAATAATCGTGGAAACACCGTGATAGATGGTGATATCCTCAAAAACCTAGTGTCCAAGCGGGCCGGAACTCAACCTCTTGTTATGACGCCTGAACTCGAAAATCTCGCCAAAACGAACTTTGCCGCATTTGCCAAGAAAGTCGATGAGCATTGTGACTTCGTCTACGTCGGGAAAGGTATGTGGAGTGGCCACTTAGACGACCCTTCCGTCCTGGTTGTCTTCGAAAAACCAGACGCACGTCTGATGGATGGCATCAATATGGCCTTCGGCATACTCAAAAAAGAAGGTGCATACGTCGAATTTGTGAAATATAAAACTAAGAATGATATGGGGGCAGATGTGCGATACACTCTCGAAAGAGCCAATGAGGTCCGTAAAAATATTTACAGTCTACCCGCCATTGATATCGACGCCCTGCTCAAAGGCACACCGGCAGAGTAACCGAAGAAACGAAACCGTAGCCGTAGCGGTCCACTCAGAACACAAATATCCTCGGCGTTCCAACGTTGTTCGCTGGGATTCTCTGAAACTGTGCGAGCGCAAAGGCATCTATAATCGCGTAAACCCCATCGATGCGACCGGAGCTTTTCATCTTTGATGGCTTCACATTTCCAGCGTCATCAAGCAGCCTTGCGATGCAATTTGAGATGTTCCACCGCAAGACAGGATTATCAAAATGGACCAGCTTTTTTGAGAACACGGCGTCGCTAAACTCTCTGGCGGCTGGGGCAACAGTAAGAGCGCCTTGGCCCACAGGGATAACGTCGTGCCCATCCTCGATGAGCTGCATGGAGATGTACCCGGAGCCATGGCCACGGTCAATCGCGATGCCGCGGACTCGATAAAGCTCTCGGTCTTTTTTGCAGTCCTCTCGAATGTAGTTGTAGTCAGTGACATCGCCTGGGGTGGCCGTGAGGATTCCAAGTTTTGACCAAGTGGTGTACATCGCGCCAGCGTCGCGTTTTTCTTTTTGATCTAGGCCGACGGACGGCATGTAAAACTTCAAGAGTACCGCCCACAAACCAACCTCGATGTCTGAAAGATTGAACAACAGCGCCTTTGCCGTCATGTCGCGATTGCTTGCCAAATCAATTCCACAAAAGCATTCACGACCAAGAAGAATTTCTGGCTTCAGCGTGTTTGGGCACGCATTCCATGCATCAACATCAATCCACGGGTCGGTATTATCGACGCTTGACCATTGGTTCAGATGGTAGCGGAGCAACTTGCGAATCTCTTCGGGATGGTTCTTCGCCGACTCAATCATCCTCTTGATGCGAGCGATCGCAGCGGCGCCGATCTCCTTGAAGGTCGGCGAGCATGCGAGATAAACATTCGGGTCTGTCCAGTCTGGCGGTTCTCCATTGGGCCCTCGCGGAGCCTCGTAAATCACAGGAAGAAATGACGGGTCAAGTTCTGGATTTTTCTGGATCGACTTTGCCTTGTCGTAGAGGCGGTACCCGAATCCTGATGCGGACTCGCCAGCTGTCGAGAGTCCAATAGCGAGGATGTGTATGCGATTGATGCCGCCGGAAACGATCGCATCCCAAAGCTCTGACGATTTCTCGAAGCACACCTCGTCGTAGATCAGGATGGAGCAGTCGAATCCGTTAGCGCCTGTTGCGTCTGAACTATACACACGGAGCGATGAGTCCGAGTATGGGCATTCGATTTTTTTGACATGCCCTTTATAGACCTTGCATCGAGCATTGAGGCTCGACTCTTGTTCAATCATTGACCGACAAAATTTGTGGGTGATTGCGGCTTGATCTTTTGAGATCGACACTGCTGCTACCTGCTGGTGCTTTCGAAGAAACAGCAGGGCGAGAGCGATAGCAGCAACGAACGTCGTTTTTCCCTGTTTTTTAGGGAGAAATAAGAGTGATTGTTCGTATCTCGCTGATCCATCATCTGACTTCGTGTCGAGCAGCTTTCGGAGATATTCCTTCTGCCACTCCAGCAGCTTAATCCGTTGACCAAACCATTCCGTGCCGGCAGGATGCTTCAGCCGCTCGATGAAGGTGATAACCCTCGAAGATTCTGTCATCGGAACATCAGGCATGTCTTGGGAACTTCAGGACATCGGAATCGTCAAGACCATCGAGGATATCTACCATCCCCTTCTCTTTCTTCTTTCGACCGCGAGTCTCCTTTCGTGCCAATGGAGTGAAGCCAAGCTCTCTCGCATGCTCGCGCACCTGCTTGAGTGCAGTGTTGCGGATGCCGAGCCAAACGGAGGGGATATCGGTGCCATTTTTCGTCGTCGCAGTCATTTCGCCTTTCGAAAGCATCCGCTCCGCTTCGAGCAGACTTCCCCACGCCATGCAGTAATTCGTCAGTGCAGCACGGTCAAGTTCCGCGTCGAACTCACCTCGCTCGCAGAGAATGCAGATCACCCGATCCCATTCGGCCTTCGCATATTTCCCGAGTTTGATTGGAATCGTGATTTTCTCCGTAGATTTCATGGTAAAACCTCCTTCGGATTTTTTCTGTATACTTTGCCGAAGCCATCAATATCGAAAACGCCCGCCATGTTTCAGGCTCTCCATGCAGTGGTCTCATGCGATACCTTCTTTTCGTGTCTTTGCCGAGTGGCATGCCCCGCAAAGCCCTTGCAGATTCGACCGCACCAACGCCAAGTCTGGTCGAGACCGCAATGCTTGAATGTGGTCGACGTGCTCGCTTGGTTGAATACCACAATCTTTGCAAATAGGCTCTTCGGAGAGAACCACCGCCCGCAACTGCTGCCAAGCGGACGAATTGTAAAGTTGCCGTCTGCCGCCTCGCTGCATCTCTCTCACCCGCTCATGAGATGGGCGCCGTCGCTGCTCCAATGTTTTCGGCATCGTCGGCATTAAGCAAACTCCAAGTCGTGTAAACGGTGAGATTTGCTGTAACGAATACCGTCCGTGCGGATAGGCGAAAAACTTCCCTTGACCTCAAACAAAACTTCCTGAAGCGTCCACAGAACAAACCGTAGCTTGTCTTGTAGAGGAGACCCCGCTTCACTGTTACGAAACGCTGTTACCACTTCGCTGATTCGATTCTCAATGATTTTCTGTACGTTTTTTTTTTGTTTTCGCTCGCGGTTGGCTCTTGCCATCTCTGTAGAGAGCACATCAGGAATCACGAAAGACGAGGCTTTGTCGATGGCGCTGTTGTCAGTCATTGCGATACATCGCTGCTCTTTGCCGGAAGCTCTCCACATTGCGCGGGTTATAATTTTATCGAAATACTTGATTGGACATCCGCGAGATGATTTGTATGAACCGATCTTGCTTATTGCTCGAAGTACCGCTTCTTGGATGATGTCCGCTCGACATCCCGCTGGAAACTTGACATACATTGCTCGCGATCTCGCTTGTTTCGCAAGAATTCCGCATATTGCATCATGATTGCGGCTTGTGTCGCCAAATAACTCTCTGTACCACTCAACGAAAATAGGGCTGTCTGGCCTGAATTTGCGAGATAAAACGATCTCGATCATTTGGAACGTCATCCAACATTGCTAGGAATCCAAAACGTATCGCCATTATTAGTTGCGGTTCGGAAGTTGACCCAATTACCATCGCCTCGTCTGTAGCGATAAGCGACGCTGCCGGCCGGGAAAATGCGCGTAATGAAACCATTGTTATCGCTGATCGATATTTCGATTGCTGCATCGTAAACGACACCATCTGCGTCGCCTTCGCCACTGCCTTGAAACTGAATTTCAACACCTGAGGCAGGCGAGCCAAAACTATCGACGACGCAGAGAGTTCCAATACAGCTACCACCCCACATAATCGGCTTCAGGAAAATTCCTTGAATTCCCAAAATCGACGCCGTATATAAAATAAATTGCTTGTTCGCCTCAACCTCTGACTGGTCAATGACAAATTGCGCTGTTGCCGCCGATTGTTTCGCCACCGTCAGATCAAATACCCCTTCGATTGACAAAATTATGGGCCCCCCATCTGATGGCTGAATGATCCACTGTGCATTTGCCAGGACTTCCGCTTGATCCTCGGCAAGTTGAGCGGCTTTTGCGTCGGGGATTGGGTTGTACGTGCCAACGACGCTGATCCCTCCAAAGAGGTAGGCGACGTCGAGTTTCACATTCTCTGGACCGGGGTCCGTGAAGCCCGAAGAGGGATCGTATTCGCCTGTCAGCGTGTTCCCCGCGAAGACGTAAGTGGCGCCGTATGCAACGTTCTCGACGCCGGGGTCGGTATAATTGTCGGTGATGGGATCAAATGTCCCCACTTTTTCCGCGCCTGCAATTATATACGCCACGCCTTGTTTGACGTTCGTGATGCCCGGATTTGAGAATGCTGTGTCGCCTGTGGGAGTCTGCCACGTGCCAAGCAGCGTGACGCTAGTTGGTGGTGTGGCCACGATCAGAATGCGGGTGGTGCCGATGGGTGCGAAGAGACTGCCGTTACTGATGCTGTTGAGTGATGGCGGATCGTCGCTGCAGATGATGACCAAGTTGCCAAGGTCGACGTCGGAGCCCATGATGGGGCTGGCGCCGCCTTGCCAGGTGGTCGGGGCATAAAAGTCGCCGGGTTGGATGGCGGTGAAAGTAGCCATGGTTC
>Ga0123357_10003062_pt1 | contig 18965 bp, 11 predicted proteins | sample TergutEmb28metaG_FD_89873 | JGI IMG/M metagenome (GOLD analysis project Ga0123357, IMG submission 89873) | Embiratermes neotenicus P4 segment gut microbial communities from Petit-Saut dam, French Guiana - Emb289 P4 | ecosystem: Host-associated > Arthropoda: Insects > Digestive system > Gut ...
ACTCGGAAGAGAACCAGTATCACGCAATGTCTGGTGAATTCGCGTAAATACACTTCGAGACGGAATCCTTCGATCGGGAAAACGCCTTTGGTATTCTTGAACAGCAGCACGTGCATTGCCATCACAAAATCCATACACATAATGCATGTCACAATATTCCACGTGGGAAAACACAAAAGGCATTTTAGCAACACCGTACAACTAACCTGCCAACCATTCACAAAGCAGCCTTAAACTGAACTGTGTATGCAGTGCACGCAGCGCATTTCTTATGCAGTGAAGTTCAGTGGCCAGCGTCAGCTGAAATCGCGTCACATGAAACTACACTCAAGGCCGAAAGAGATAAGATTGTCAGCCGATAGGTACAGTGCGTGGACCCGCAAGAAGACCACATTTTTCTCTGGCCATTATCTCCGTAACCGCTCCACTTTGGACATAGGTGTTTTGGGTTATATCGGTATACTTTAACATAAGGAACACCCTCCCGAAGTCTGGCACATTCCTCCTGGGACACCCTGTATAAAAGGTATAAAGAACCATTTATGAGGACTACATTTATATTAGTTTATAATCATTTCATTTAAACAAAAATATCAGTTGGTCACACTTGAGTGGGATTTCATAGGCAGGTGGGTCAGACTAAACATGCTGTCTGGCCACCTACTGTTAGCAGACCTTGGCTTTATTAAAATAATACTGTCAAAATATAGATGATTCACACACAACATATATGATTTCATGGGTCTGAATAAAGTCAAGGGGCTGATATTCAAGTGGCAGGGGTGAAATATTCACATAAGCAAACCTAATGAGAAAGCTTGAAGAAACTGTGTCATTAAGCTAATTACCTTCATTACTGAAGGTGGCTATCCAGTGAAAAATTGTTCAAACTTACTGAAATCCACAGGAAGGTGGGGCAAATGATGACACTATTCACTGCATGTCCATTTGTGTGGTTGCTGGGAGTTCTGATTCTTATACTGCATGTATTCTAGTCATCCTTGTCAGCTATTCTGAGTCCGATAAGTGCTAGATATTCTGACCATTCTGAAGTCATTTGTTCATCATTTGGCATTTCACACTCTTTGTTCTCTTAAATTCAAACCTCACTACCACTGACACACACACTCAGGAGAAATTAGTGAGTCAAAAGTATTACTTCACACTTGAACGCATTCTAAACTTTAATTATATTTTAATTCACAATAACAGAACTAAACTCTCTGCAGAGATTCAGTTAATATACTGTCAAATTAATCTTTATCATGTGGGCTGGGACAGCTCAGTTGCTATAGTGACTCAACATGGGCTGGACAGTTCGGGGATCAAATCCCGTTGGGGTTGTGATTTTTCGTGCCCATGAAGACCGACCCTGGGGCCCACCTAGACTCCTATACTATGGGTACCGGATCTTTCCTGGAGTAAAGTGGTGGTGGTGAACATCCACCCCCATCTAGTGCCAAGGTTAAGGAAAGAGTAGAGCTATACCTCTACTCCCCCTCTGGGCCTTTGTGGCTTGTTCTAGGGTGAACTTTACCTTTACCTTAAACCTTATCATCTCTGCAGAGTACATTGAATACAATTATTGCAGCTATGTAATAAAAAACACAGCTTCAGTAGAACTCATTCATAACTATGACCTTGAGATATCACCATCCAACACACCAAATCACTAGGTCCTGGTCACATCCTATCATGGAAGAGACAAAGAGCAGAGGAACCTAATACGTCTGGTGCATACACATACTGAGACAATAGTGCAGGCGTAAAGGTTTAAATCCAGGACCGCCCGCACTTGCTGGCACACCTTGGATGAATTAGTGAAGAACAGTGCCAGTGCCAGGTACAATTCTATCCTTGGTGTAAATGCCTATATAACATGTGATTTATCTTCATGCATAGGGTGCAACAAGAAAATTATAGAACAAATCACTTGTATTCTCCAATCTTGTTACCTCATAGCAAGTTTTCAAATATCTGTTACAAATGTATAAGCATGAAGGAAACTAAGAGATTCAGAGCAAGTGGATTTTGTCAAGTGGCCACTAGACTGAAGTTGTTCTTTTGGAACCATGCAACAAGGCATTTAAGAAGGTGTAAAAAGAGGAGTAATAAGATTTTTGCACTTTGTAATAAAAAATGAAATTTCAATGAAAGTAGGGGTTTTAAGACTATGTATAAATTAGGTTTTGTGGGAATAAATTCTTTAGATGATTATTTATTTAGCAGTCAAACCAGAAATACTGGAGCTTTGTCCAGAACAAGGAATTTCCGTACCTTTAACTCATAGTAACTTGTGGGTGAAGAACAGCAAACGTGATTTCACATGATCACTGCATGACAGACAGGTTGACCAATCTGAAAAAGTGAAGTATTCAAATTTCTGCATGCATGTAATTAATGTGAATTCATCACTGTATCTGAGGCATCACATCGTTTTAGGTGCCCATGAAATCAGCGACTGCAAACTACACTTATCAACTTGCATGCCTGTCCATAGGCTTATTTGTCACTCTATGTCTGACATAATGTCTAACTCAAAAATTTCTGAATAGATTTTCAAGAAATATGTTACAGCAGGGTGTTATTAAAACTTTTCATCCAAATAAAATTACATTTAAACAAAAAAAATTGTGAAAATGTAAAGACTGTAACATAGCAAACATGCCAAATATGCATACCTTTGCTGACTTTTTAAAATGTCTGCCAGTAGTCAAATTTTTGGCATTACATTCACACCTTCAGTTTACTACACAAGAAGTGTCCATCCCAAAGATGGCAATTTAACTGCAATGGCAATATTCACCCTCTGCCTTAAGCAGAAATAAACTGTACTATTTACATATGGTTCATTTAGTTCACAATCCATCCATTCTGACAGTAACTTTGCTGCTAGTTTTCTGTTTCCTATCACGAACATAACAGAGGATACCTGAAGATACTACAGAATTTTGCCAATATGTATGGTAGACAGGGCAGTTAAAGCAATATACAATTACTGTGGTAGAGTTCTGCATGTGGTTTGAATATGCATTTGTAATGCATTTTTTTAGTACATTGATAACCTTTAATTTCTCAGTCTGAGAGTTAGGCTTTTTTTTAAGCTTTTAGCTATGCATACTGCAATACTGATGAGGAAAGCAACCAGATCTGAGGCAAATAATAGGTACTTTTCACAGTAAAGAAATATCCTCAACAAAAATTCTCATTTTTCATTGTCATTTGTACAACATAGTATGACTCAAAATATTAGTATGGTATTTATAGCAGTACAGTGCACAGTTGATAGGCCAAATAAATTTGAATGGGTAACTATGTATGTTTTTTGATATTCAATTAGATGCAATCTCTTTAGAGTGGGGGTTTGTAGCTACATGCAAAATATGAATCTGGAAGATACATCTGGCACACGTTCAGTTTTCAATGATGGCCCTGTGCCACAGAATTGGTTAGCAGCATACTGCGATTGGAATAATTATCTAAATTTCACAGTTTGTGCTAACATGGCATCCTATATACACAAAGTTTCAACTGCTAAATTATTGGCACTCTGTCATTACATGTATATTCCTTATATGTAAACACATACCACACACTCTTTGTTCTCGTCATGCATTCACACAAGAGTTATTGCAGTTAATAGCTTGGGATTTTCATTAATGCCGCTGTATGAACTTCCTCTGACGTGACAGTGAATGCTTGCAGCATTATTGATCGTGTGCGATTCATCAGTTCCTCGACATCACTCATGCAGAGACCGTCTGTTTTGATTGGTGGGAGTGTGGTGATTATTATGTTACCTGTTCAATACAAGACAGAAAAAGAGATGCCTTTCATCCACATATTGCACTAATCAATGGTTGGTGCAACCCACTCCAAGTGGGTTTGTAAACTGCTGAATTCACAAAATAAGATGTTCTGGGAAGAATTTATTACAGAGAACTTACTTTAAAATAAATGAAAGAGTGGTTGACACAACAGTATTGTATTTGGTATATCTTGGTTAGAATCGTGTCTTCGAGACTAGTTTTTCATTTTTCAAAGGAAGCACTGTGCTGTATAAGAAGGTTAGGATTCTTTTCACCTCAGTACTATCAATCTTCCCAACATCTTACACTAGAGCATATGCAGCCCAGAAGAGGATATTAAATAACTCAAAAAGTAACAATTTTCCTTTATATGCTTACATATGAACACAAAGGTCAGATAAATCCATAAACTGAAACTTGAATGTAGGCCACACTATTTCAGCAGGTAAAGTGACTGCCACAGGGTGAAACTTCTTGCAGAATGAGAGTTTTCCCCTTTATCCATCTCTGTTGACAATGTGGGACCTACACATTCTTCTATTCAATGGGTATTGTGCTATTTCACTGCAATAGGGTGGCCAGAGCATGAATGTGACACTTCAGCTACTGTTCAAGTTCAAATTATTTGTAGCTTCTACTCCGCTCCTACTATATACTTTCATGGAGCTGTGTAGTGCTAAGAAATTTTACTACATTGTTTAGTGAACTAATATTTGTAGCTAATAAACACCAATCACACAGCAGCAATGTTTTTTACAATTCACACTTGGATGGCTGGTTTGAACTCCATTTGGAGCACGCATATGTGACTGTGTTATTTCTGTGTTTGTGTTATGCTGTTCATACAAAGGCCTTGTGATGGGGATGTACCTTGCCCATGGAGTTATGCAAAATGTCTACAAACAATATTCAGAAAGCTGGAAAATGTGAGGCCCTGGGCCACATTGGTCTCTAGCACCACAGAGACACACACAGTTGATGGATGGGTGGACGTGTGCACAGACAGACAAATAGATAGATGGATGGATAGATAGATAGACAGACAGCTCTTTACAGACAGACAGACAGACAGGTAGCTAGATATACAGAAATCAAAAAACAAAAAATTCTGAATAATAAACCCAATCGTTCATGTTCCATTTCAGTGATATATTACACTAATTGTTTACAATTCAAAGCATATGTATTATGATGTTGCTGTTGATAGTTGTGAATTAGTTTAAATGTAGGCTACACTGTACATGTGGAAGAATTAAAATGGCATGAATGCAGCTGTTGTAGGCAACAGTCCGTAAACATTAAGATGAACAACGGCCTTACTTGGAGGTGAATGGTCAGCTGCATCCCTGGGGCAGTTTATACCCACTGACTAAGAGGCTGGGTGGACCCCAGGGCTAGTCTGAATTCTTTAGAGGAGAGAAAATTTCTTGCTCCTGTTAGGAATCAAACCTTGATTTGTGACATCCAGCCCATAGCCTATTCACTAAACAAAACGAGCTATCCCTATCCTGAAGTCTGAAAATGTAGTTCAGTTATATGTAAAACAACAATGAATGTGCAAATGAAGTAAGAGAGTTGTCATCATATTTTCTCTTGCAGTTTTTCCTTTCAATTCAGCAAGCTGGAGGAATGCAGGAGGGAAGCACAGGTGTTTAAGCTTGTCCTTGATTCTAAAGCGACTAGAAAGTTACAGTGAATGAAGTTACTGCACCAATACAGACCTGATTCAAACTCCTTGTTCTTATTATCCAGGAAGTAATAGGATGAGAATATGACTGGCAGGACTGGTATCTGAGCTGCAATGGCCACATGGAAAGCTCCCTTCTTGAAAGGAAGAATATCCCCAGTGTTGTTTCTAGTTCCTTCTGGGAAAACCCACATCTTTATCTGCACACAAATGTACACTCAGTTTACAAACCAATCACCATGTTACAAAGTACAGAACATAAGTGTCTGTTCTACATCTCATATTTTAGACAACCTGTACTTTATATAACCATATCTGTACCTATATCTATATCTTAAAGCTATACATAATTTCCCAGGTTGTAATCTATATAGACAAGTATTTGCTTTAATTGTTTGTAATATCATTTCCCTTCATCAAGTAACAAAGCAGGACAAAAATTATGCACAATTTCTGATTGGACATATAACAGCAGTACAATATTCTATATTTAACTACAGCCAACCCTACAACCTCATCTGTTCGCCTTATTATATCTCTGGCCTCATTGTTCATCAGTACCTTTAATTATGGAGACAAATATTCTGTTATAAACTCTCTGCTCCAGTTCTTCCTTGTGGTGATGTATTTACAGCATTCAGCAACAAGCATCTGAATAGCAATTGATGTGAAACAGCAACGTACACAGACAATATACACAACTGTCAGGTTATCAATGGTGACCAAAATGTACAAGGTAGATACAACACAGGCAAAAAGACACACACTCAAGACATAACATGACATTAAGAAAGCAGAATATAACACTTTCAGCAATATGATTCCCAAAATCTAACTCTACCTCTACCTATACAACCAGTCTCTCATGACAGTTCTGTTCTTCACACAGTACATCTGGTAACGCTATATTTAATCCTATTATGATACAAAATATTGTTACCCTACCTAATTGTATGCTTCTGATGTGATATCACAGTCTATGAAACATGGATTCTTGTACTATACTGAACTGACTGATTATGTGAGAATAATTTACCCTATTTCAGTGTCATGAAACATTTAAACAACACATAAAAACAAAAGGAACCATACATGATGAAGAGATTGCTTAATTCAGTAGAAGATTTCACTAGAAGACAGAAAAAGAAAAACACAAATGCTTGCGAACAATATGGCCAAAAATGATGATAGACCATTACACAGCAGCATATTTTGAGCATTCCCCCAAAGGTATCCCTACTTTGATGTACTGGAGGGGCTTGTGTGGTCATATGACCCTGAGAGCTATGCTGGTGGTAGCGTATGCTACTGGTAGGGCCTCCCATGCCAGACGGATCAAGGTCAATGACCCAGATGAAAAGGGATACTGGTCCTCCAAGTTGGGGTTTGGGTGTGGGGCTAACAACCCCACACCGTAAAAATAATTTGTTCCAAAACCTAACAATCAGCCTTGGAAGGATGACAAACAAATGTTGATGAAAGGAGTTTGGAAATCAGACTTGATAATGGCAACCTGGAATGTTAGGACAATGTTAATACCAGGGAAGATGCAACAGATTAGTAAAGAAATGATGAAGTATAAGACAGATATTATTGCATTACAAGAGATATGATGGCAAGGACAAGGTAGGATTGATAAACCGGAATACACCCTTCTGTATAGTGGATCAGAAGAGAAAACAGGTAAGCTGGGAACTGGATTTATGATGAACAAAACAATGAAAGGGAGTCTATTAGACTCTTAACCACAGAATATGTAAAATCAGATTAAAAGGGAGGTTCAGAAATATAACGGTTATATCAGCTCATACACCCACGAATGATAAAGATGATCAGGAGAAATAAAGATTCTATGAAAATTTAGAGGAGATATATAAAGAGAGGTTTCCAACCAAGAATGAGTGGGTGTAAATGGAACGACAGTAGGATGATTGTAGAAGAAGGGAAGATACTGGAAAGATGGATAGAATATTTACAGAAATGTTGAATGAAGAAAAAGAGGATAAAGAGGACTATAGAAGGAACCTCACAGTAAAGCCAGATCATGGATTAGAACAGCCACAGGAAATATGTAAAGAACCTGCACGACAAGAGATCAGACATGCCATACAAAGGATGAGAAATAATGGGGCTCCAGGGGAAGATACAATTGTAACAGAATTAATAAAATATGGAGAAGGAGTAATGGATGCAGTCCACAAATTAACCAAATTAATATGGACAACAGAAAATATGCCCCAGGAATGGAATACAGGAATAATATGCTCGATATATAAGAAAGGGGACAAACTAGAATGTAACAACTACAGGGGCGTTACTCTCTTAAACAATACTTATAAGATATTTTCAAGCATCCTAAATGAAAGACTGAAAATCATCACAGAAAAGATAATAGGGGAGTAGCAGTGTGGATTCCATTGAAATAAAAACACATTTGACCAAATTTTCATACTTAGGCACATGATAGAGAAGCATAATGAAAATGGGTTAGACTTACATATGATTTTTATTGATTTTAAACACGTCTTTGATAGTATAAATAGGAAAAGATTGTTTGGAGCAATGGACAAAATGGGAATACCACAGAAGCTAATCAGGCTTATAAGGATGACTATGTGACAAACCAAAGCAAGAGTGAAAAGCAGTGCTCCCTTCAAATTCAGTAAAGGAGTTAAACAAGGAGCTGGTCTGTCAACAACTTTCTTTATACTAGCACTACACAATACTGCACAGGAAATAGATCAGAGAGGTACAATCTATACAAAGTCAAGCCACATCTGTGCATATGCTGATGATTTAGTAATAGTAACTAGATCAGAAACTAGGTTAAAAGAAGTATATAGAGAAATAGAGGAGAAAACCCAACAAATGGGACCAATAGTGAACGAAAAAAAGACTAAATATATGATTGTGTTTGCAACTCAGAAGGAACGACAAACTCAGAATTGGAAAGCAGGAGACAAAGTATTTGAAAGAGTGTCCAGCTTCAAATATCTTGGCAATGTAATACATAAAGAAGGAAGGATTAGTGAATGAGTAAAAGACAGAATACGAGTAGGAAACAGAGCATATGCAGCTAACCATCATAGGATAAAAAGCAATATTATAAAGAGATCTGCTAAAATGCAAATATATAAAATGCTGATAAGACCAGTAGTAACATATGGATCTGAAACCTGGACCCTTACAAAATCTGATGAGAATTTGTTAAGGATTTTCAAAAGGAAAATACTGCCAAATATCTACAGGCCCATCTAAGAGGGGGATATTTGGAGAATTAGAAATAATGAAGAACTGAATAGGTCCATAAACGGGGAGGATATTGCGAAATTTATAAAAGTTCAAAGAATAAGATGTCTGGGACATGTAAAAAGAATGGAAGGGGGAGCGATGCCAAGAAAGATGATAGAAGGGGGATTGTTTATAGGAAGAAGAAAAGGAAGACCTCGCCTGTGATGGATGGACGATGTGGTAGCAGATCTGTAAGTAATGAAGATAAAGCAGTGGATGTAGAAGATGAAAGACAGAGAGAAATGGAGACTGATTGTTGAGGAGGCCAAGGCTCACCCAGGGCTGTAGCGCTGAGAGGAAGGAAGGAAGGAGGAAGGAAGGAAGGGAGGAACGATATTTTGAGCATTAAGCTGATGTAAAATAAGATTACACTTCAACTTTTATGGAGTCTGCATGATTTCAATAACTATATAAGACCACACACCTTGGCCTTGGAATATGCAGGGCATCATTAGAAGAGTGCTCTGCCTTGAAAGAATTCATTTAAAAAATAAACACTTCAAAAACAAATAAACATTAATGTGCACAGAACACATTAGCCATGAATCCATGTAACAAAGTGAAGAGCTTAACATTCTTGGGATGTAACATCCCAGAAGAGTTATTTGTAAATATTTGCTATTATTTTAAATCACTGTAGCACCTTCATCTTTAAGGTCAAGCAGTCCAGGGACAGTCCGTTCTTCAACTGTTTGACTTTGAAGATGAAGGCGCTTTGATCCATTGATATTTTGATAACTATCAACATGATATAACATCCTAGAAGAACGGAATCATTGGCAGCACTGCTGTGAGATCCTCAATTGCGATGTTGGACCTTGGTTATTTATTTTCCAAAACAACTGCCAAATGAAATGTAGGTATGCTTCTGGGCAGTAATGTCGCAAATCATATCTGTACAGTACTTGTCATATCTGATGTCATGGAAACAAGGAGGTCTACCAGAGTCTGCAGTTAATGTACCACTGTTTTTTGGTTGTACTTACAGACAGGATGACAATGTCAGCATGAAATGCTATTTACAAATTCATAATGGATTAGGAAGCTGCCAATAATGGACTGCAGGGTCACAGGGTATACCCATGTTTACTTTTTCCCCAGGCAGTCTTGGTGTCTGATTTTAGCTCTGGCCATTGCTGACTCCCCACACTGAAGTGTTTCACGATTTCCTGCAGTCTTTCCAGGAAAGCACTTGAATGACTCCTCGTATGAAAAGCACCACTTCTCATTATGTTGCTGTTTCACACAATGCTGTTTGATGTTCTGACACAGCCAGGAATGTGAGATACATAACACATATACTGTACTTTAGTCCCACAGAAGCCTTGTGAAGGTTCTTCCCACTTTTTTTGACATAACTAGTTGAAAACCATCTTGTAAAGTTGGCACTCTTTTTGACACTACACCCTACAAAAACTCTCAATTAAATAATATTTATTTACTGAAGTGCCTGCATATACTCCTGGGAATTTTCTTGTCACTTTTTGGCTAGTAGTTTAAAAATTTCTGTTCAGTGACACTGTTTTTAACACTATACCCTATGAAAACTTCATATTAAATAACATTTATTTACTGAAAGCATTACTATATTCATATTATAATTTAAGTATGGTAAAGGAAGATACAGGGGCATGTGGTGGCACAGGTTGAAACACTGCGCTACAAGCTGAAAAGTTATGGGTTCAATTTCCGATGGTGTCATTGGAATTTTCCATTGACAATCCTTCTGACTGCACTTTGGCCCTGTGGTAGACTCAGCCTCTAACAGCAATGAGTACCAGAAATATTTACTGAGGGATAAGGCTGACAACCTTGCCACCTTCAAGTGCTGACTGTTATGAAATCTGGGGGCCTCAATGCTCAGGGCCATACAGGGATAGCTTTTAAAGGAAGATATAAATACATGGTTTCAGCACATTCTGTAAGATACAGTCCCTTATGTTATATCCAGGATTCAAATGTGGATAGTGTCAAGATGTGTAGAAGATGGTAAAAATGGAAACAAATTGACCACATAGGACAAGTAGTTAAGAAATGCTTGTTGTAGTAAATGATGTAGAATACGAATTTCAGTAATTGTCTTGTTAGTAAAGACATCCCACACCTGGAATGAATGACTGCTTTAAGACTATAGTTAGTGAAGCAAGCATGTTGGGAAGTGCCACACATATGAAATCCCACTAAAGTATTGTGTGAAAATCCCACTTTTTAATGGACACTTCTTCGGGATGGCCCTGACTTTAAACTATTCACACATTTCGTTTGATAACACCGAAAATTTTGCATAATATATTCTGTTTCCTGCACTGTGAAGTAAAATAATTTTTCTATATGGCAATATGGTACATAGTGATGTGCTGCACTGATAACAGTAGGATTGACAACACAACAAGCCTGACTAAATGCTTGCCCAGTGACTCTTTCCTCTCAGATGGGATTCTTAAATGATGATCTCTAAAACAGTGCTTGTTATCTGTTATAATCTTTGTTAGATCTACCCACTACTACACTGTAGGAATTACTTTGTTAAAATACAGAAATAACCATGTTATGCTGGGGCAGAAGAAACTGCTGCAATGGATGACACCCATAGCAGTGTCATGCACAGGGCTACAGTATTCTTGTGAATATGTTGGGGAAATTATCATACTTGTAAATTCTGTGAAATAAGTCAAGATGTGTGTTAAATATATACTGCATGGGTCATATTTGTTTGTTTGCTTTAAACTGAATTTAAATCTGGTACATATGTGACTCCTACAGAACTGTTTACAGTTTTTAGGCTTTTACTGTGGTGTGGTTATAGGTCTTCAGTTCTCTGGGACGATGCACTGCATCACTGGGTAGTTAGTTCCATGACAGCGTGGTGGTCCTGAATGACAGCAACCAACTAATCATTGAAGCTGTGCTTCATTCCAGAAGATTAAAACCACAACCCTTAAAATTTTGTGTGCAGTTTCAAAATGTTTTCCTGTAGTGATTTAATTCATGCAATGGTCAGCAACTTCCAACATAATCCTGCCTGTATGTTGTGACTCAAAAACTTCTATCATAGTGAAGAATTCAGCATGCACATTTATAATGTAAATCATTGTTGTCGTGAAGTAGGTGGCACTTCTGCTTTATATTCAGAAGGTCCTGGGCTAAAATGTCACTATAGAGACTGGCTATTCTGATTAAGGAATTTCCTGGTTCTTCTCATACCCTTTGGGCAACACTAAGATACACAAACATTTTTTAAATGGTTCTACCATTACAGTTTCCCATCAGGGCCTGTACGTTTTAGTGAATTTCCTGTAGTTATTATTAAATTTTGCATTCTCCAAACATACAGCTGGTATTTGAAACGGTTTCATTTCAAACACGCAAGTAAAAATTGTGTGTTGCAGATACAGGGAATAATGAAGTCATTGTCACATAGCAGTGCGAATTTATAGTCTCTGAAAAATGTAAGCCCATTAAACCTAGTCACACTCACAGCTTACCATGTATGAACCTTAACATCATGCAACATCACTTTGTGCATTAACATGGGATTTAGTGCTGACCATTACTCTGAAAGTTCATGTATGCACTGAGATGAAGCCAAGCTTCAACACTAAACAGAAGAAGAGTGGGGGAAGTTTCTCAGTATACACCCCATAAAGTTAAAAGTTCACAAAATTCAGTATTGCTTCCAGACTTGTGTCACCAAGTTTGTGAACATCATGCAAACAATTTTCTTGGAGATGTTTCCAAGCTAGCACCAATTTAATCCAGCTTCTCCTCAGTTAACATGCCTTCTGCACATTTTCTGTATAAAATAAAAACTTTCATTTTGAACTTTTCGCATAAATAATTTTCCTGTTTTGAGCAGGTGCATCAGGAAACAACTGTCTGAAATTACAATGATACTTCTTTTAGGAACTGCATTTAATGTATGTATCTTATAAAAACATGTGATGCTTCAGTGAAACCTGCATACTGACTGTAGATGACGCAGATACGGTGTAACCTCTCTGGCAAAAATGTGGGAACATGTTGGTGAAGTGGCTTGGTATGTAACATAAGCAACTGACAGGAACTGCCATTAATGACATGGCAGTGCGGCATCTCATGTTAAGCCATGTCCACTTTCTTCCGATTTACTATTCACTGATCATTCTGTCGTTTGTAGCTATATGACCTGGTGTCATTTCAGACTTCTGCTGAGACGTAAACGAGATCTATGTTCTTTTTGGATTTTACGCAGCATAAAATGGTAAATACAGAATTACCATTCTATGCTGCATAAAATCCAAAAAAAAGTACAGGTCTCACATATATAACCTGAGCTATTGAAAGCTTTGTAAAATAAATGATAAATAAATAAATTCATATTGCATGTTACACCTATACAATGGCCAGCTGGCTCTCAAGTGTGGTATCATTAGTGTCTGGAATTATGGCAATTTGTTCTTAACTAGTCACATGATGCAGTTACTGTTAATGTTAAACTCTGGACAGGATGTGGTAGGACGAGATCGTGGGCTATTTTAAGGTTCCTGCATTTTTCTGTATGGAACAAGGAAAAATAAAAGTAAATACTTAGTCAGGACAGCCAGTTTTCCGGTTCAGATTATATGCAGGGCCTGATGAATACACAGCATGAATGCTAATCAAAAAACTGTGATATTCATCAACAGAAAACAATTGATATACAAAGTACAAAGACTTCACCCAACAATGAAATTTCAAACCATAGTCAAATATATGATCTGATCCAGTACTTATCCTTTGGCATAACAGCCATGCTACAAGCAATCTGTCAAATTCCCACTGGGTCTCAACATGTTAAATGTGTGTGTCTGTACAATTTTCTATTGTGTTTGGCTTTACAGGTGATACAAGTGGTTCAAATATGACTGGGACTGTTTGTGTGTAAACAAGCCGCACTTAGTCCCGGTCATATTTGAACCACCTTGTATAATGAATACCCACAGGACAAATAACTATACTCACTGAAGCATCTTTATAACTAAAATTGTGATTACTCCCAAAGTCTGGTGATTAATGTGAATTCTGCTGCAGACCTATTCATATCACTAATAATGGCCCCCAAACATATGTGTTTGAAAAAGCTTCATTCTGCCCCAGCCTTATGATAAGGAAATTAGGATTACATAAGCCATATAAACATTAATTATTTTATCCAGTACACCAGCCCACCAGCCACCAGCCATCGACAAATATCCAACAACAGACCCACAGTGCAACCCCAGAAAATGCCTCTCTTCCAACTGCCAGGTTAGCCCACCTGACTGGGAGGGCAAAGTTTAAGAGTTAGAGAAAGCCACATTATTTACAAAATACAGCACACACACATAGATGTTGCTGTAATAAAGAAACAAACTAGTCTTTTGAGAAATTAATTTACCAAGTGATTCCATGACACTCATAATAAACGATTCATCCAGGAACAGGCCTCTGGAAAATAAAATTAACATTAGTATTATCACAAGTCACATCTTTGTAGGGCTCACTGTCAGTCCAATTCACATCAACAGCTTTGTAACTTTACAATGAACAATATTCACATTACGTACATCTGTATACAGTAATAACAAAGAAACAAATAAAAATACAGAGGAAGGACAACATGGTAGTTTTCAGGTGATGCATGGTGGGGAAGGAAAAGGAGTATATGAACCTAGTAAGAGATCTAGTCAAATGTATATTAATTAAAGAAAAAATGCTTTCACCAAAAGCATACCTTGTATATAAATCCACATAAAATGTTATTGCAAAATGGAATCCTGGATAAGTTACTCTCCAGCAAGCACCTTAAGTAACTATTTATTATTATTTTTATCAGAGCACATAATTGTGATAATCACTACTGCAGCTGCAAGGTGCTTGAAATAAAATGGTACACATCAGTTGTTGTATATCCTGATGACATCCATAAATTGGGTGAAAGCACACATGCTAATCACAACATAAAATAGGTACTAAATCTTCTGAAAGGATGGGACAGTTCAGATATTTGCGCACTACCCTAATGATTCAAAATTTAATTCATGAAGAAATTAAGAGCAGGTTGAAGTTAGGGGATGCTTCTTGTCATTCATTATAGGAACTTTTGTCTTCCAGTTTGCTATCCAATCTTAAAAAGATAAGATATACAGAACACTAATTTTGCCTGTTGTTTTGTATGGGTGCAAATCTTGGTTGCTCACAATCAGGGAGGAAGGTAGGCTGAAGATGTTTGAGAATAGGGTGCTGAGGAAGATATTTAGGCCTAGGAGGGATGAGGTAATGGGGGAGTAGAAAAGACTATATAACGAGGTGCTTTGTTCTCTGTACTCCTCACCAAATATTGTTTGGGTGATCAAATGAAGAATAATCAGACAGCACTTGGTAGACCTAGGCAGAGATTGGAGGATAATATTAAAATGCATCTTCAAGAACTGGGGTGGGGTGACATGGGCTGGATTTCTCTGGCTCATGATAGAGACAGGTGTAGGGTGCTTGTGAATGCAGTAATGAAACTTCAATTTCCATAAAATGCAGGGAATTTCCTGACTAGCTCAGGGCCTGTTCACTTCCCAGGAAGGATTCTGCTCTATGGAGTTAGTAGCTATAAGGCAAATTATTTTCGTTGAGTGTGGGTAAAGGTGATAACTTTGAAATTTTGTGTTATAAACAGCAAGATTATGTGAGGAAATACATTCTTCAGAGCACAGCGGTTACTGTATGTTCCACCTAAGAGGACTCTGCACTCAGAATAAAACATGTAATAACATTTTCAAGTAAACCCCTGAACTTCTACATATTATTTCATGCTCTGAAGGATTAAAAGAATTGATTCTGCCTGATTTACATTCTTCAGTAACCTAATTATCAATTAATCTCTCTCAATGTAGACCTCTATCTTAAACGGCAGGCTCAGAATTCTTTACTATGTCCACTAGAAGACTGCAATTTATGAAAATATTTCTTCAATTGCTGTTGTAAATCTCCTGTGCTTAATGTAATAAGTAACAAAAACTAACGTGTTTTCTGCTACATGTATTGAAAGTCTGGACTTGGTATGATGAGCCAGCCTACAAAACATTTAAATTAAAACTCCTCTTTGCTAAAGCCCATATCAGCTAATTGCTACAAATCACTGTGGTGCATGTGGTCTTCAACAGTTGCATGTCACAGACAATTTTAAAAGTGTTATGTTACGTGTATCTACTGCTCCATTTCAGTTGAAATCCCATATCCAGTTTTCCTGTCAAAAATTTTAAGTGGAAAGAGACATAATTAGAAATAATAAAGATTAATATAATATGTGCATTACAAACTATTTACCTTTTTCTCCTTAATGAGAGTTGTTGCTCTGTTAATTGTAGTGCGCGCTTTGTCAGTGTTCATTCGATCAATAAATATGAGTCCACACAGCCAAGCAGCTAACCCAAAAGGCCATGCATAAAATAATTCTTTCTTGGCAACAACTGTACATTTATCCATTACTGGCCAAATGTCAAACATTCCTGTAAGGAATAACAATAAAAGTTTTTCAACAAACTGATTTATGATGCTAGTGTCATTTTAAAAAACATTTAAACAACTACAATAACAGGTAATAGACAAAACTGAGTTCTGACTCTTATTCTATGTTGTCATCATGACAGACCTGAACTAAAGGTGACTGTTCAATGTTCACAGGACACACTGCCTAGTCACCTTTTCATTGAATGTCCAAATCTTCTTCTTCCTACTGGATGACAGTGGTATGTTTTGGGTGTCTTTCATTTCATGAATCTGTTTAATAAAACAGCTTTTTACACATGGGAAATTTTTCTTCCATAGACTTTATCTTGTGTTATAATTTCTTTAATTGGAACAAATAAATGTCAAATCAAGGTTAAATGTTTAATAAGAAACATGCCAGTAATTTTTACAGTCAGACTGAACAATAGAATCACAGTTCTTACGATATTCCACCCGTTTTCCATGAAAATTAATAAAATTATAATGTTGAGTTTCAGTATTTCAATATATTTAGTTCAAATTTACAGCACTCTTGCACAGTTTTCATGCTATGGATGAGGAATTTAACACTGTAACTGGCACCATTTTCCTTACATTACCATGACTTGTAACAATATAACTGAAAAGAAATTTGATCTGCTACTTCTTAACCTTCACATTCACAACTTACCATAAACATATTACACAAAAGAATGCACCTATGCTAATGATTGCAGTGTGGTAATGCTTAACTTTCAGAAAAGTACCTAAATATGACAAATTGATTCATATGATATACATTAAAATATCTAACCTTAAAAATTTGTCCAGTTGCCAGGAATGTGTCTTTTGACAGTCTCAAAAATGCATAGAGGTTACAGGTGGATATACATAAGTGAAAAAGGAATGGCAGAATGAATCAGTAACATTGTAGGCAGCAATGCTACTAGTCCAACTTCCATCCACGGACTGACTAGGCTTTTACATACATACAAACTCCATATTACAACATAGTAATAATTATAAGAAATCCAGAATAAATGGCTTGCCTAAAATATCAAGTGAACTTTGATGATTAGCCACAATAATGCACGCTTGCTCCTTTGCCAGGTGTTCCTGTCCACGGAGATGCCATTTTAATCCAACAAGACCTGAAATGTGGCGGCACAGTGCTGAGGCCAAACTGTTAAAACAAAATCATGGTGTCAGAATTCACAAAACATCTACACATCTATTTCCGCAATAATACATTCTATAAATATGGTGTGAATTTGCGAAGTATATTACTAAATGTAGGATACGGTCCAGTAATTTCCGTTTGTAAGCAATGTAATGAAAGTCTGGTCTTTACTTAAAAACTCCAGAACTTTACCGGCTAGTCGACCGTCTTCTCGCCAACTCTACTACATGAGGGTGGTTAACACTTGAAACTGTATTTGTATTCTTAAACAGCACACAAGAAGAAAATGCACAAACACATTTAACAATAACGTATCTTCATAGTCACAGAAAATAAACTATTTGTAAAATATAACGTATTAAGGTGTAAAATGTGGGCAATTAACTGCATTACACATTAAAATTTCAGTTTGAAAATACATACAGCAGATTTTTCACGTCCTTTGGCCGGCACATCATAATTGGAATTACCACTACGGCCGTCGTCATTACAATCCCATAATATATAAAAAACTTGAAATAGTATCTGAAAGCTCTACTACTGTCATAAAGAAATGGCAATATTAATACAAATGCAACTACAACCACATCCAAATAAGTCGGCAACATACTACACTCCTGTCACGACAGTTTATCTCTCAATCTTGACAGTTCGATAAATACAATCGATACACGGGAGGAGCAGCTCAGTCGATACTTTCCATTATCGATATATGAGACATCCGATTGTAGGGAATATAACATCCGGAAGATGGTGGTGATGTGTCTTTACTACCAGTAATAGCACATTGATTTGTTGACTTACCCATCGTCGTAAGCATTAAAAATAGCATTTTTACAACAGCACGTTGTGGGAGCAGAATCGGCGCCAATCTTGAGATTTACTTCTAAAATATAGTGATCTTGCACGCACACACACACACACACATATATATATGAGTATATACAGAGTGTCCCAGGAGGAATGTGCCAGAATTCGGGAGGGTGTTCCTTATGTTAAAGTATACCGATATAACCCAAAACACCAATGTCCAAAGTTGAACGGTTACGGAGATAATGGCCAGAGAAAAGTGTGGTCTTCTTGCGGGTCCACGCACTGTACGTGTCAGCTGACAATCTTATCCATTTCCGTCCTTGAGTGTGGTGTCATATGACGGGAATTCAGCTCACGCTACCCACTGAACTGCACTGCACATGTAATGCAGGTTACGGCTGCTTTGTGAATGGTTGGCAGGTTAGTTGTACGGTGTTTGCTAAAATGCCTTTTTGTGTTTTCCCACGTGGAATATTGTGACATGCATTTTGTGTATGGATTTTGCGATGGCAATGCACGTGCTGCTGTTCAAGAACACCAAAGGCGTTTTCCCGATCGAAGGATTCCGTCTTGAAGTGTATTAACGCGAATTCACCAGACATTGCGTGATACTGGTTCTCTTCCGAGTGTTTCTTTGCAGTCTGAAAGGGAGGTGGTACGAACGATTAACACACGAGAGAACATTCTTCAGATGGTTCAGAGAAGT
>Ga0123357_10003064_pt1 | contig 18955 bp, 11 predicted proteins | sample TergutEmb28metaG_FD_89873 | JGI IMG/M metagenome (GOLD analysis project Ga0123357, IMG submission 89873) | Embiratermes neotenicus P4 segment gut microbial communities from Petit-Saut dam, French Guiana - Emb289 P4 | ecosystem: Host-associated > Arthropoda: Insects > Digestive system > Gut ...
AGATACTTTCTTGTTACATGACGAGAATTTAATAACGCCCTGACCAACAAACTTGTTCAGAATCTGAAAACGATCTCTCGGATACGCGTGTCTCGGATTCTACGGGGTTCTGCTACCGAAATTACATCTCGTTACTGATCAAGCTATGTCAATGAAACGTCGTGTACAGTAACAACCCACCTAAACCACGATACATACTACTGGATAAGTGAAGATATTAAAAAATAATGCGGAGGGAAAGTTAAGACGGATTTAGTGTGATTAAAACAGGGAAAGCCTGATGAAACATCGTCCGAAGCTGATGCGGTGTTGCTGAGTGCACCACTTGGGTGTGACGACCTGACATGGGCCACTGGCCCAGCTGGTTATTTACGGACTGTAAGGTTATGTTCTCGGAACTCCCATCACTATTTGCGCTAATTAACTGGCGTATACAATTACGAGCAGATTAAATTGGAGGAGGGCTCGCAAACACATGCGCCATTTAGTTTTCGGGTCCTTATCTAAAACTTGAAGACTAACGTCCAAAAACCACACTCCCGTCTCTCACAGTGAGTGACAATGAAGAATTTCAGCGTTCAATTACTGGAATTTGTCCAGTGTGTAACAAAACAGAAATTTAACACAAACTTTAGAAGAAAAGCCATGTCTCCGTCCCGTCGTACAAGAATGAAAAGCACCTAGTTACACCCGATTGTCTAAAAACTCACTACCAAACCTCTGGCCCAACAGGCAGGCGTTCCACCACCATTTTGCCTTAGGAAGACACGAGTCTATCAGCCTATCTCCAAAATTACGCATTAAATTTTTGCACTTTGAAGACTGGACGATGGACGAGGTCCCAAATCTTAGTGCTGACGAACGTGGTACATTATCGTCAAAACCCTACGGAACTAAGACTCCAGAACTTTAAGAATGGGATGTCATGGAGAATTCTGACATACGAGAGCAGAACGGACGTCAGTGACTCAGCTTCATAATTTGAACCAAACTGTATGATCTAATCCGGGCAGACAACAGGAGCGGGGTTTGTACCAGACATTAAGAGATGGCACATGTGTACACCGTTCTAAAGGCAACCTGGACGACCCGAGGCGTAGATGCAAGAATATTCAAATCAATTTTAAAGAAACACCACAGCAAGTACAAGTCTGAGGAGAGGGACAAGTGATGCGCAGTTTACTCTACATGCTTCGCGTGTCAGAGCACCCATCATCAGGAGTACTAAAAACTGTAACCGCAGCCTCCGGTACAGGTCATAATACTGGTACAGCTACTGCCCTCCAAAGTGGCCTGATCGGAGGGAAGTAGCTGTACCAGTATTATGACCTGTACCGGAGGCTGCGGTTACAGTTTTTGGCACTCCTGATGATGGGCTCCCGAAACATGTAGAGTGACTTTGCAGTAAATAAATATCTGCATACTGTTGCGTCTGGTTGGATTTTTATTAACACTGAATTACAATGCACGGAACCATGAGCTAAAAAAAGGAACATTTATTTTTTGTCTGCTGTTAATGTGAAACATGCAAGGCACAAAACAGTGAATGCATTACACGTGTGATGCTACACATAGACCATTCTAGCACGCGCAGCTACACACATGCAATATGAATGCTATTCTGAAGATACCGCAAAGGGATTTCAGGATGAGAATGGAAACAGTATGATGACAAAAATATTTATAAAACATAATTTTTCGGCTCCCAACTTCCATGGAAATATCGTGACATGTGATGACTTGACACGGATGAATTTTAAATGTCCTTCAAAGCTTCATGCAAATTCCGACTTCTCCCCTTTCAGTTTCCCGCAGCAAGGGTCACTGAAAAAGTTTAGGTGGTATAAAATAAAACAGGGCCCCTAATAAACTCTACAAAAATGTGCAAAACCTACAAAATTTCGAACGACACAATCAAATCAAATTACACTGGTAGCAAATTAAAAACACACTACATTTCGTCTATCAGTCGGACCACGCACGTCAATTACTGCCACGCACGCTACGTATCAGTTTTATGATTAATGTTTAGGATACTGTAATCTCGCCTGTTTCACGCGTAACTGTACACGTTCAAGGTGTACAAATTACGAACGGGCTGCTCTTTCGGCAAATAAAAAGTAAGACCGCGCGAATTATCAACCGACAGCGTCATCTTACTACAGCATTCAGGTCGTACAGGCCTTTACATAACTGCTGAGTCATTACGAAGCCAAGTGGTAGAAACTTATGCAAGCGACTCGCAAAATGGAAGACGACTGTCCGCTGCATGGACAGACCACGTGTATCTCGCGGGAAATAGGCGTCCAACCGTTCGATATTCATCGTTGGTTATCTGCAGTTTGTGGGCAGACAGCACCTGCACGCAGAACTGTGTTCAACATGAAAACAGAGCTTGCACAGTGTCAAGCGGACTGCACAGGCAGCTGTCTGTGAGTGGTATCGCGACACCACTTTCCGATTGTTTCTATACAGCCACGCGGATGCTCCCAAAGAGACGGCAGAGATGTATAACCTGGGAAAGGAATATGTTGAGCTAACAGCTGTTTAGTATTCAGACTACATACAACAAAATTGCTGCAAACGAGATGAGTCTGAATAATTTTCGAAAGCCGGTCATATAACGCTGTGAACGACAGCGGAAGGGCAAGACGATTCCAATGCAAGTGTGAGTGTTGCGCTCTCTTCCGGTGATTCGCATGCACGATAGCACAAATCAGTTTCATTTCCTCGCAGTGGGCTGACGTTCAGAGTATAAGATGAGACAACTTGCGTTCTTTATCGAATTAATGTATAGTTAAAAAATTCATCCCACAGTACGGGCCTCCATAAATTTCATAGAAAACTTACTGATGCAAATGTACGCAGCAAGTCGATGCTAAATAAAATACTTAACGAGTTACTTCGAACATTTTCCTAGTGCTCTGTCGGGAAATCAAATTGTGTTAACGAGTTTGTACACCTCGGCCGTCAGGCTGAACATTTTCGGTATAAGCAATGTGCATACGTAATACCGAGAAATGAGGAGGTATGAACTGCGCTCTTCTGGGTCATTACGCAGGGAGTAGCGGTAATTTCCACCACCACTACTCGCTGCGTAAAAACCCAAAGGAGCCCAGTTCGCAGCTACTTTGCGGCGGAAGCCTGAAATCACGCAAATGAAGAGGTAGACTTCCGACGGACTTCGCGCAGCTTCATATAACAACCCTGCAGCCCAACAATGAAGGCCTTGTGGAAAAATGCGCGAGATGAACAGCTGAGGTTAAAATAAAAGGAGTTGAAGAGCAAGATGTATCTGTGCAAACCGTGAAGTAAAACGGAAACGTGAAGGTGTAGTTCCCACTCATTCTTAGCATCGGAGCTAGATGAAAGTGGCCAGCTTCACATCTCGGCCACCTTACACCGGGGCAAAGAGCCTCGACAAACGAGAAGGCTGGGTGTTAGTGGCTGCTCAGAAACTGGACTTCAGCGAAATGACGGTGTAGAGCATTACACAAAGGCTCACGTCTTCACTTTTGACCTAACAACATTATGGTTCTCAAGTCAAGGAGTGGAGACATACAAAACGAATTGCGGATCGTAACTCGTAAAGAATTTCAATCGGAAATCGTCAAGACAAACAGCCACTTGGGCAAAGTAAGAACAAATAGATGCATTAACCGAATAAGTACAATAAGAGAGTGTTAAATAAACATCTGGATTGTGAGAGAGTGTTCAGCAGGAGACTTCCTGATAGGACAGGAATCTCTGCACTTCCTGATTATGGCTATTACGAACGTTACACAGTCTGTCCAGACTCCGCGAGCTCTAAAACTCCGTCCCGGAATGGAAACAAGGAAAACACAAGAATTTAAGTGTGCCAGCAACGACCTAAATGTAACGTTTTCAAACAATCTACATTAGGGACATTTTAAAAGTAACACTTCAATAGTGAAGATGGAGGTGGGTGGTAAACGCCACGCCCTGGCCGCTTTACCCCCAGGAAAACGCCCCAGTACCCCTTGTACAGAAGTCCGCGTGGGCCTCCTAATGAGTCGCTATTACAACCACGCTATCCCTACCACACTAACTTCCAGATTCATTTATCGTATTTATTTTATATGGATGAAGTCTAGAACAAATAAGCCGATTCATAACACTGCTTCAAAAACAGACAAGACAAGACAGGCAATGAACATGAAGTAATAATGAGGCGCGTTCGCGTAATAATTTTTGCCGTGGAAAAGCAATAAGTGAGAGACACTATGAGCCTCTACTTGTATTTTTGCACTAGCCATCCGGCATGAAAAGAGCACCTTTTCTACACAGAATTTAACTGTCATCTCAGGCCTGTCTGACTACGATATGTTTCCACATCACCTCATAAACGGCATCCTTTTCGGAAAATAATGACTGAACATAAAATTGTTTTGATGTTATCTACATGTTTTGTCTAATATATTTCTAATCCCACGAAAAGTTCAGGCTGATTTTATCCTAAATGTACATATATCTTCATGTAAAGAGCCCGTTACTCTTGTCAGTTTGTAATCAATCATGAATTTTCCCGACATATTTTATAAAAATCCCCAAATATCAGATTTCATACGAATTCGAAATGCGAAAGCCGAGTTGTTCCATGCGAATCGACAGGCAGGCAGGCGTGACGAACCTAATTGTCTCTTTTCGTAATTTTGCGAAAGCGTCTAAAAATTACTACAATTTGACAAAGAGAAGCGAACTGTCTTGAAAAGGCTAAGAAGGGGATAGAGTACGGCATATCTGTGATGCAAACCGTCCACTATTCCATCACAGTTCACAAAACACACACAAAACCAGCTAAACATTCGCCATATCGAAAAAAGATACACATGCATTCATCAACCTGAACGAAAAGTGATGCCTCTGAGTGCAGTGTTTCTTCTCTGCTGATTTACAACAAATAATTTTCAGCGCCCGTGTGCAAGTAGAGTGCAATGTCGATTCTCCGAATCCCGATTTTCGAGGTCGATTTCGTCCGAGCCGGTGCACTGTAGTGAAGGCCGTTTCAACGTTAGGTACAGAATTCAGCTGAAGTACGTATCTGTGTGTGCACACGAATTTGATTTCTGTACAGCGTAACTTAACAGTGAATATTCTCTTACTATTCTATTGTACTGCTGCATACACTGCTATTTTAATAGTGTTATGTACATATTACGTATTATTTCAACGTGTCTATCATACAGATGTAATCCCACGTGCTAAATTGTGGTAATCCGCGCAGAGCTTTTCGGTAATTCGCGGCAACGTCGGTCGCGTTCACCTCAAACACAGAGATTCTATTAAATGTACGCATGAAACGTAACCTAATCCAATATAATTCTATTGTTATTTCTGACAGAACTCACAAGTTTAATGAATTACGAGACAATAAAACAAACGATTTATAACAGTCACAACCACGCAATGCAAACAGACATGTCAATGTACATCATCTCCCTTTCACCGTGTCCCTGAACACGGCAGCTGCCACAAAATGTCCCGGCGGATACATGATCTCTATGCGATAAAACTGCCGTAATCATACAAACAACGAGAAGGAAACTGTGTACTTCCAGACGAAAAGGAACATTTTGCAGACTGACATTTATGCGTCTTCTAACAAAAAACTGAGGAAAACACTCAGAAATATCTACTGGCTTGGGTGCAGAGCATATGAAATGTGAAATAAGGAGGTGATGCCGCGCATCACAGAAGTGAATGGAAACACTTGAAAAAACATCTTGTAGTGCTGACCGGTCGCAGTATCTTTCCGATGCTTGCCGACAACTCCAGCGTTACACGGCAAGGAACGACAATTAACCAAGATAACCCTCGTAATTACGAGAAAAAACACACTCCCATTACCCCATCTGTGGGCATGACACACACACACACACACACACACACACACACACACACACACACAGTAAGCTATTCGATTACCACAGACGCAGATAAAGGTCCCTTTTTGACCAAAAAAGGTAACATAACTACAGCAGTTGATGGGAGGAAAACGGGCCAACAACAGGTCTCCACCAAAAACGCTCTCTCTTTCCTTCGGTGGCAATGGCCGCGAACACATCCAAATAATTGGGACTTCCGAATTATGACACGTCGAATATGCTTGCAAAAGTAAGCCGGCCGCGCCTAGTTCAGAACTTGCACTTTAAATACATGGCATCAAGTAACAACCGTCCTTACCTACCCCTCCCTGCGCACTTCGTCACCCTTGGTAAATCAGCGGCTTTATGACAAACGATCGCAGTGTTCCTTTGCAAGAACGAAACTAAACAACACCGTGCCACTGGAATGAGGCGAATGTTACGTCAGGTGATATATAACGAGACCACTCTGTTCCAGAGAGAGTGGTATGCTGAAGACAGGGCGAACACATCGGCCAGTCTTGCTCTGCACCCGCACAAAACAAAGCGGGCACCTCTCCTTGTACAAACAACGGAAGCACGACAAAATCCACTCTTAAAAATGCACCCAGCACAAAATTTATGGCACCCATGACGTCACATCAAGTAATAAGCACCGCGGCGCCTCGGACGTGTGACGTCACCAGCAGCTCCACGCCCATGTATGAACACGCATTTAATGGTTATTGTAAGATTCAACGGTCATCAATGTATCGGCGGCCTTCCATGGTATGACTCCAGGCGAGCAGTCCCCATATCCGATAAGTAATGGATGACGCTGTGTCAACAGAAGACACATTCCTCACCACGATCGACTCTGTTGGGGCAAAGCAATGTATAGTTAACTATATATACAACCTCCAAGACGGGAGGCATATCAGAGCTAAGGAATCACGAATTAAAAATGCGTAACGCGTGTGGCACTGAGCAACAGATTACAGCCAAATTGCCCGCTAGACACTTCAAAATATTCAGTCCTACCTGCGGCGATATGAAGAAACTGCGATGCATCATCAACCCTTATACAGCACAATATATACAACATAATGCAAACATACGACACAATTTGTACCTTAGACAGCCCGCTATGTGGCAGAAATTATAAACAGTTACAATTCATCAACACAACTAATTATACTGTATTATACTATAATTATACATATATATATATTATAAAAAATGTGTGGCTACATGCTTCGACCAATTATATCACCATCTTCAGTCCATTCGGACAACATAAAATTCAAAATCACAACTACAAACTTCATTTAGGGTAAAATGAAAAAAAAAAATCACAGTTGCACACTTCATTTATACAAATGAAGTGTGCAACTGTGGTTTCGAATTTATTATTGTCGGAATGATCTGAAGATGATCATATAATAGATCGAAACATGTAGCCACACACTCATATTATACAATATAATCTAAAACATAACTGTGTCGATAGTGAATTGTAAATATTTATAAAATATAAGCCGGATGAAACAGGTGATTGTGACCGGATCCGTAACCTCGAGGATTACCAACAGGTTTACGCGTACAGCAGACTATCTTCATACAAGCCGGTAAAAGAAACTTGTCATCACCGATTGGGTTCAATAAGTGTAACCACAAAGTGACACCATCAATCTGATTTTAGGATAAAATGTCCACATTCTTGGGTATGAAATTATGCTGAGTTTCCGACACTAATACCACTGGAAAACAGAAAATTTTTTGGGCACGATATTTTCAATAGCATATTTTGCGCTGAATTTATATAGTCCCCCCCGCCCCATCAGGCAAAATTTTAAAGTGACGGGCAGTTGAAGATTGAAGAAAGCCTGTATTTGTATTACATTACAGACAGTATATGCATTACCTACAACGTAACAGTGGATGACTTCATGCTATATCTTGCCCGTGGAGCGTCTCTGCTAAGTGTCCGGCAATAACCAGCCAACATAATGGGTATCCCCACTTGCCTTGGTACCGCTTTTCCATGGTGGAAAAATCTTGGTGAAATCGCCCGCCGTGCTCATCGCTCACTGCCCCAAATTTTTCTGGGAAGAAGTCTTAAGTGAGTCTAAGAAATGCACCTTTTTAGGCATATTACACTCCATAGCCTTGTAGGACTGTACAAGATTAGCCACCATATCAGGATAGTTTTGTGCCTTATGATTACCCACAAAACTGGTAGTGACATATTTACACTTCCTTAGCATGATGAAAATATAATAAACACAATCCTTTTACACAAAACGTAATGGTAAAGCAAAGGCTGGATAGGAACTCAGGGTTCGGGAGGATGAGGACTCCAGATTTCAAGAAAATCGGCACACGAATGTGGTAAGATTGTCCGCCCTATGTACCGGCCGCCTTTAATCCTCCAGGACCACAGTGCGGCCGGAAGGATTACGTCAATGAAAAATTCCAGTGACACCATCGGGTCCCTAACTCGCGACCATTCGGCTTGTGGCAGTGTCTCAACCAACGGCGCTACCGCGTGCCCACGATTTTACACAAAACACTTCATTAAAAATAACACACAACACTTGCAACTATCACAACACACTCCGGCACACAACTAGCAGTGCAGTGTTCCTCAAGCAGAACTTACTCTTTGTTTCATACCCCAGTGTGTCAACATATGTCTGAGGTTGCACAATCTGGCTGTCTGTGATTGGGCTCACATGCTTGTTATCTTTCTTAACATTAAGTTTTCATGCCCACACTATGATCAAAATATAGTAAAATTACTCAGCGAACCGACAAAAATATCTTAAAACATACTCAAATATTTGTTAAAAAACTTATATTAAACGACAAACAAAACAGGCAATGTACACAAAAGTAACACTGAGTCGCGCTTTTGTACCCACTGTTGCTGCAGAAAAGGAATTGGTATTAAAATATTATACACCAATGTATGTATTCCTCCATCTCTGAGCCTTATTATGCTGCCATCTGCAGTCTAACTGGCTCTACTAAATTTTTCCACATAAACGGTACGATTTTCGGGGGGGGGGATTACCGAACATAATTTTTTTTTTTTTAAATTTACCCTATAACTTTTTTTCTGGAACATTTCTCATTCTAAGACCAGTTCAGCGAGATATTAACGTAAGTCTTCACCTAAATACCCGTTATTATTCTCAGACTTAAATTAAACTTAAATATTCTCTAAAGATTTTCAAAAAATATTCAACATTTCGTGGAAAACCGTCCAGTGGGAATACACGTGTTCCATGCGAACACGCCTAAAAACAGGGAAATATTATACATAGAATGCCGGTATAAAGGCAAAGAGAATAACGAAAGTAACCAAACAGAAGCCGTACAGAAGAAGGCCGAGATGGCGAAGAAAGATATTGACTGGAGACCTGGCGAAGAAAGAGATCAACTGGAGACTAAGTGATCCCTGATGAAGGCAGGGGTAAATTTCTCCGTGTGTACGCCATGAAGGCATATACAGAAGCAAAGGTACATAGCTCCATTTTTAATCATGGCAATACAAAAGGTGGGTGGTCACCTTCACGGCCCGTTCCCTTTACCACCGGGGAAGGCGACACCAGTACCCACTCAACAAGGGGCTGGGTGGGCCCCAGAAGCGATAAGGACATTTTGAAGAAGAAAGTCCCCTGATCCTACCGGGAATCGACCCGGGAATCCACGGTCGTCAAGTCCGTGGCAATTTCACTGCACAGACCACGGTACTACGGCTACAACGAATTCCTTAGCGTATGCGTAAAGAAACAGCCAAGTCTACGACACAGCGTCACATCCGAGAAGAACTGGCTCCTCATTAACACCGCCTAAAAAGTATGATATTTCCTTGGCTTGCCCCGAACTCTCCTCACACGCTCATTCCTACATGACCCCAACATTTCTTCTTCCCTCTTCGTATTTAATCCTTTAATTAAAAGTCCAGCAACTTAATATTTCTGGGCCAGGATAGCGTTTTCAGTGTAGCGACCCGGTAGGGGCTGGACGGTCCGGGAATCGAATCCCGGTGGGGGGGGTTAGATTTTCCTCACCCGTCCAGACCTGCCGTGTGGTCCACCCAGCCTCCTATACGATGGGTGCCGGGTCATTTCCAGGTATAAAACGGCCGGGGCTTTAACCACCCACCCTATCCAGCACCATGGTCAAAAACAGTGTAGAACTATACCTCTACTCCCCCTCTGTGCCTCCATGGCACGTTACAGGGTGAACTTCACCTTACAACTATTATTGAAAAATGTGAATCCTACTTCCCAGAAAACACATAACTTCATTACAAATACCAGCCCGTTAATAGCGTCTAGGGAAAATCGTGTTTAGCCTAAGCACCATCGCCACCCATAAGCACATGTAAATACTGAGGGCGAAAGTCACTATGGTGCTACGGGCACTCAACCTGCTAAGTTGGTAGCATTTATCACGCATTCATAGAAGGGACCAGAAACTTCAAATGAATCATACACATTGTTGTTTGCAACGATCAAAACATGTACAGCTGGAATGACTTGGCAACACTGCGCAAGATGGTCAGCGGCAGAGGGTCCGACATGAACCGGACTCGGGTGCGTGGGAGATAAGGCTCAACGAGGCGCGCGGCGTGAATGACCAAACTGCTGTGCAACATCTGCTCATGACCGCTCCTTCCAGGCCAAGACTGAAATATACGTCATGAAAACGGTTTCAACAGCATTTCGCTGACGTATCACCTCTCTAAAGCAATCTCTCCCCTAGACTCTTCAGTTCAAAATATAATTTCACAAATCGTGAAAATGCTTCAATTAAAAACTATTAAAAACATATATGAAAATAGTTAAAACATTCGCCATATCGGCCTGGAAATGAAGACATCAGTAATGACAGCACTCAGTTTGGCTTTAAAAACGTAACACATACTGGCAACCGTCTTAAGGTTGAAACCTACAGTACTATAGTTCGCCATTACACACAATCCTGCGCCTACTCACAGCCACATATACCTTTAAAATCTGCATCAGTATTATCATCCCTCAGATAGGATGCTGGGCCAACTCACAACAACATATATCCTTCCAACACCTGCAACAGTATTGCCATCCATCAGACCACCAATCCTTTCCATCGGTAATATTTCCATTCTTTATTCTACTCTTTTCCGTGGTCGTTCTTGCATCCTTTGCTTGCGTCACAACGTACAACATATTCATGGAAGCTCATACGAAATTCTACGTTCGGTTGCGTCACGAGATTCAGTATGCATCATCAGTGATCGCTGACCCTCTAGTAGAAGTTTATTAGGCGAAAGAGACATACAGTCTATAGCTTACATTTTAAACAAAGGTGTGTGTTAAATTTAAACAAATGCGTGTGTTAAAAAGTATCCTTACTTCTTCGAACAAAAACAGGATGCGAACCACTGACCTTCCCTGTGTACAGCTCTTCTTTTCTTGCAAATACAGCTCTGTAAGCTCTTCGCTTCGTTACCTGCCCTATAAATGAAATCTAAAACATCGCGGAGCCATCGGATAGTTGATTGTGGCTTATCGGCGCACGAAGTTCGTCATATCCGTTACGCACAATTCCCACTTAATCCTGTCAAATTCTGTCTACTAACGTCGTAGGCGTTATTTACATAATCACATCGCTCCGCTACTAGCGACGCATAAAACTTCCAACTAATCATAAACACAATAAAACTAATAATAATAATAATAATAATAATGCTTCCAAGAGCTTTCTAATAGGCGTCTTGGATTCCTCTTCCCTGTCGGCTCATACTTCACACGAGCGTAAGAGCGTCTAGGACCGTCCACTGTGCGAACGTGTTGTAGCCATTCATTCGTTTTTCTTGTTATTTTTCACAAAGCTTGTTGTGTTTTCTTAAGTTATTTCAAAACAACTGAATTTCTTGAGGAGTCAGACAGCATGTGTTGTGCGGTTCATATCTCCTGTTGCGATTCTAGATTTGCTTTGTTCCGTTAGTGTCCAGGACTCTGCAGTACATTGGGATGGGTATGACGAAGGTTCTGTATATTCGTAGTCTAGTTTGCTTACCGACTTTGCAGTGTTCTTGAACTTGACTGATGATACCCGTTGCCTGTAACAGTTCTGATAATTCGTCTGTAAGATCGTTTTCTCTTTCATTCCACATTGTGAATCATCAGAAATTTTACGTATTGTCCTATTATTTTGTTATCAGTTACCCTTGCTTCCCACGGGACCTCTTCCTTTCAATCCCACCGTTTTATCAATTTTTGTGCGAAAGGCCACATGCTGCAAGAACTGCACTCTACAATATCATGCTCGATCCGACAATCAATAGAAACAATCATTCCAACCTCTCTTGTATCGAATTCATAATATGACTCCTACAATGACTGCAAAATGGGTAACCTCTTCCACATGATATAAAACATACAACACTATATTTTACTTAAGGGGTCTACATGTTAACTCTGGTAAACATTTTGTTGATCTGGCTGTGAAAATGTATGTCGCACTCCCCGAAGATGACCCTTTGACGGTCGAAACATATTCTAGTAACACAGTGCTAATAAAGTGATATGAATAATATACCGGTAAGTGTGCATTTGTCGGTTTTTTATATGAAACTGTTCACCTGCTTTCGTAATACGATATTTAATTTATAAACACTGGGTACATAATAGGTTTTCTTTTTTCGACCACGTCTTGTTTGTGTTTTCGATTATAGAGTAAACATCTTATCTTGCTGACTTCCTTTTTGTCTCAAGAGGTATTCTTGATGTGATATATAAAGAATTAATAGGCTGCAGAAGATACAGCCTTGCTTCCACTAGCGCTTCGTTAAACTGGTATCCTGAAGTCAATTTTATTGACAGTACAAACTACTTTAAAAGGTCTACGAGTTTCAGTAAATATTTAAAAGAAACTTAAAAACGTAAATAAGAACAGATTTAAGCACAATGCACTTCTAGGCAATAGAAAATGCAATTCACGTCTTACCGTCTCCTTCAGCCAAGGAAAGGGGACACGAAACGAATAAGTTAACACAAGTTCTGGGAACAACTTACCGCGCCCGGTTCGCTTAGAACACTTAAGACCACACACACATACACGGTGGTCATAAGACATTTCCATGTCGCAATGTTCAACTATACAAATCGTCCACAAAAATATAAGTAAAAGTCGAGTTTTCAGTACTGCAGTTTCGTAACTAACCGAATGAAATAAAAATGAAATGACAACACACACTAGAATTTTGTGTCAACAATATCATACATAATCGCCTGATGCACGTATCAACACGACAGTCTATCTTGGGCCAAACATATTCCTTTTTTCTGGGGACACCTAGATGCAAGGTGCAGAAAAAATCTCAGGTATACCAGCAAAACGGTGCATTGCATCCTTCTAGATAAACAGAAACAAATTTTCGGGCTGAAGATAATTACTGAAGTGTCGAAGGATCGTAGCGCCTTCAGTCATCCTTCAGCAACACCACTGTGACGACTTCGTGACTCGTAGCTGGACGGACAGAGGGAGCCTCGCTAAGTATCTGGATGTAGCTCAAGGTGGCTTCTGGTTGCGAAGGTAGATTATGAAAAGTGCTGTTTTGGAGCCAGTGGTCAAGTATAAGGTGCTAAAACATTAAAGCACAAAATTATGGCAGACACTAAAACCACAACACCAAAACGTTGCTTGTTCTGTTAGACAAAATGCCGTCTCGATTTCTGTCTGTTGAAAGAGACGCACAGTGGGAACGTTAATGGATTCTCTAATATGGGCACCATGATAATATACGACGAACTGCTCTTAAATAAGAAAGCGGCAATTTTGCTGAAGTGATACCGAATTTCAAGGGTCACAACGTTAACTGGGCTGGAAAAGGCATACGCATCATGAACACCACCCCTACTTGACTGAGTCCATGGTAGCGACAGGACATATAACTCAAGCTTTTGTAGTAAGGGTGAGTAAAGCACATGAAAGTAATTTTTTCGGCCACCCGCATATCAACTGCGCACTTGCATAACCCAAAACGTTACGAATGTGATCTAACGTCCTCGAAACTAACAGTCGTCTGCATCATTGCTATGCAGCAATCAGTCCCGCACACTCTTTACCACTCCATGCAAATTAGCTGCACAATTTCATAACCATGAAACATGGCAGCAGAAGAATCGGTCTTCTCTTGTTGTCAAGTGGCGCCAGAGTAGGCGACATAGACTCTGCTTCTTTGGGGAGGATTCCGAGAAACTGGGGGAGGAGATGGAAAGCGCGGACCAAATGTTTACTCTGCAGCAAGACAATGATGATCCAAACAACCTTCAGTTTGCAGGAAGGAGAGGCAGTGGCTTGCATGACAACAATCACTCATGTTCTTTGTACTTACAGATTTAAAATTAGTATGGTAGACCTCCCGTTAAACAAAATCATGCCCCTATGTCGAAGCACCTCACCACGGGGGAATACAGAAGCCACAGAAGTGAAGAACTGCGCATTCCAAAACTTATCAGTAGAGGGAAATTAATGTTCAGCTGCAGGCCCTGGTCCCTCTGCCCCTTGGTAAAGAGCCTCGTAACCTACAGTACGCAGGAGGGAGCCGGATGAAACTACAGAAACGCCGCAGATGATATCTGAACTACGTCCGTTCGATCTGTAGCCAATCACTTTACTACGACAAGTTATGCATGTAAGCAGCCCGACGTAATTTTTTTTTTTTTTTGGTGGATGGGGGAGGGGCAAATGAAATTGAGCAGCAGACCAATTCTGCTCGTCATCCCTTAATTTCAGATATCCACCCAGTCTTTTACATTATGGAGCCCCAACGTTTATCAAACCCTCGGTACCTTCCGTCGCTGCACCCTAATCAGTGCAAACTCCTGTACTCGTCAGTCGGTTTAATACCGTATTATCCTCCCACCGACGCTAATGTCCCCCGTGCGCCGTCTTACCTACCGATTTTCCAAAACAAAAATAATTTACTTGTCTTTTTTTTTTTCCAGTGCATGCCACATGCGTAATCCATCTGACATAAACTCAATAGACACATATTACAGGCTCAAATATTCATGTCGTGGTACCAACAGACTGTATGTCTACGGCGGGCGCTGTGAGGCCCCATTTTTGATACGACAAATCCATTCTCGCCCAGCCTCTTGCACGTACACACCCCGCTCGTCGCCACGATATAATTGCTTCCTTTGAAGTGTAATTTAGTCCCTCCTACACCAGACCAGCAGCCTCAACTAATTAACGCAAAGTGACGCAGGGAAAGAACAGGAGCTGCAAGAAGCACAACACTATGCACTGTATCACATGCAAAAAAAAAAAAAAAATGGTGAGACGAATCAGAAACAGTGGTCTTGTATGTCCACTTCACTGACGCCGCCAAAGTACTGCTAATGCATAACACGAAATTTTCGAAACTTCCAATGATTTGAGGAGATGATATTAAAGCGAAATTTCAAGATATAAGAACCTCTTAACAGTCGAGGTTATATTGACAGCAGCCGTGTTCCTAACATTGGGAATTTCTTCACCACAATCGTCAGATGATTTTGAAATACCTGATATACAGTTCTGCCACTTACCGTAACCTTTTACATCCGCTCTCCACACTACTAATGCCACCCTATGGACATGATATTGGGACACTATTCGAGTTCATGGATGCATTACCCCACTTCTTTCGGAATTATTTTAGTCTTATAACCTTACACTCCTCTCTCAAGCATCTCATAACGCATTCCGGTAGCATTCGAATTCATATCCACAAACACACGGTTTCCTTAGCGTCCAATTTAATCTTTTCCTTCAATATGCGAAATTTTTTTAAGTCCGTAAACTCTACAACGGTTCCTGCGGTTTTATACTCATTAAAGTCGTGATACGCAATTGCAGTGGCGATTACGTACTTAACGAAACAACTGAACTGATGCGTTACAACACGCCACTGCACACTGTTACATTCTGTTCTGCCACCTTACTATACTCTAAGACGCGAACTTACCAAGGACATAGGAGGCTTAATAAATCTTTCATGGAGAAAATTATGGCTCTGGTTGGGAATCCCCCCTCGCTGAGACGGGAGTTCTGAAGTCCTGAAGCATAATGACATACCCTTCAGATCCGATTATAGTGAAATTAAAAGGCAGGAAGATGCAAACAGGAAGACAGTGGCGCGAAGCTCGTTCAAAGGGAGAGGTAGAAAGAGCTTACGGAAGCGCCTCAACTACCTAGGACCCTAAGAATTTGATGCTGAAAGTGGTAATGAGTCATATGGGGTGTGGTTCCATAGAATCAGACTCCAGTAATTCCCATTACACCACAACCATTCGGCTTAACATGAAGTCACTATAACGATATCCTGCAACAGGTAAATACAGAAACACCGGCGTCTAAGCACCATAATACTGAAGTGTAGACAGTATACGAAATGAGTTCCGCACATTCTCTAACTCAGTGCTCAAATTTGACGGACGCACACCACTTTAATTCTGCAGCATACGCCCCACGTACCATTTGGACAGTTGTATGGGTTAGTCCTACCGTCTGGACATAGGGGGCTGCAAACAGCAAATGCGACGCACTTACGGAAAAATCGGTCCCCGAGAAATCAGCCAAGTTTCTTCAGTGAAGTATCACCTAATTAAACATGTAAAGGGAGAACTTTACACCAACAGGTGACTTAGTAACCTATGCCCTTCGCGTAATTCTACGACGTACGCCAAGAAATGAAGTAAGACGTGCACGTTAAACTCGGTTCCGAAAATTCATTGAAACACGGGGTCGAAATAAAATGGACTTAAAATAAACAAACGGAAAAATACAAACTGTGAAGATGGAAAGTGCACTAAACTGGGCTCAAAATTAAATAACAATGGCAGGTTTCATTAGCTGTGTGAATTCTTCAGTTTCAGCCGCCACTGTGTTGATTACGTAACAGACAGACCCACACTTGTCAGTCAATGTTGATAAACACATCAGAATTTTTAACATATAGACTCCACTCGCCTGGTGATCCATCACTTCCCTAAGTAAAAGGATCCAACGCCTTATATGTACATATACATAATCTGTTAACACTAACCTAAGGAAAACACCGAACCCGGGTGCGCGTAAGGGCCAGCATATTAGGTCAATGTGTTTCATTCAAAAGCAAAGACGTTCTTGATGACACAACAATTACACACACACACACACACACACACACACACACACACAGTTCCTGCCAAAAGAACGATAGAATGAAAAATACTTAATAACAAATCCGCCAACGAATAGAACCCTACATGCAGTCCCATGCAATTCATAACACATATTGCTTACGTAAGAACTATTGGCGTAAGATCCTTCTAACAAGCTGTAGGGTATGGGGAAAAGGGACTCGTCTTACGATTGGCAGCAATTCGCCGTGGCAAATTTGGAAACAAAGCAGGACTTCTGAACTTACTCACCTTCCCATTCAGCCACCAAGGCAAGGCCTCTCTCTACCTATAAAGGCAAACCACAGACAAACGTGGACACAAATTTATGGTCCCGGCAAGACTAAACAATAATCCCAGGAAAAAAAATACGAATTTTATAGATGTCTGGCGTGTCCTTGCATAGGGGATTGGCCCATCGCAAGGCCTCAACTAACACAAGAGAATAAAAACACATACATTCACGAGTCAAACCAACATCTCTCGTAGAAATATAAAATACATCACTTGCAGACGCTTGGTCAGGCTCGAAGATAAAGCTAGTGTCAGGGTTTCGAATTCCGGCAGGGGCAAGGGTTTTTTTTTTATCTTTTTCTCCTAAAGTCCAGACTGGCACTGAAACTCACCCCAAACCACCTATCAACGGGTACCGGGGATCCTCCCCCGGGGGGAAAGCGCCGGGACTGAAATTTACCACTCACTTCCACCTAGCGTCTTTCTACGATCCCCACATACCTTCATGGCGCGGGGACACTTTTTTTCTTCCCCTCCCCCTTGGAAGTAGGATCGGAATATTGTAAGACGAGTACGTACACATGACAACAGAAAATAGAATAACCCTAACATAAATGCAAACCCCGACGTAAATTCGAACCAGCAATGAGTACTAAAGCGATCACAGACCGAACGTACCATAAACACGACGACTAGAGCATTTACCTTAATTTGTTCTTATGCTCTGTATGATTCAAAATGTTTACAATTCACAAGGTAGGGGGTCTGTAACTTTCTCCATTCCCTCGTCATTTCCGTTTCGCTACGTTCTCATCCCTACTGCTGAATCTACACATGCTGATATTCTCCAGAACCGGACAGCAGCTGCTGGATACAGTGAAATAAGACTTGATTCTTTAGCTCGCTGCAACCCCCTCTGCCGCCCCAAATAAGTGGTCTAAATTTTACAAGCTGGGTTGCTGACACCAACTCCCGTCATTTCTTAGCGTCATAGGTAAGATTATGCTTTACAGTTACTGCAAATCTATTATACATACATTACCGTACCTTCCACTGGTATTGGTGGACACACTGAGAACTAATTTGCAAGCTGACGGTCAACTAAAAAAGGGCAGCTACTTTAAGCAACGGAAGAACAAACTCTTCTCAGTGTGAGGGATGGAATCGGAATCAGCGCTTAATTCTGAAGTTCCTTTTCATACATCCATTTGCCAAACAGTAACCAGAAAGTCGGCAAGCGTCTGAAATCTTTCGCTTCAGTAGTACCTGGCAATGCCCTCGTCTGAAGCTGAAATTCTGAACCCGCACAGCAAGGTGGCCACTAATCAGCAGAACGAACCTAGTAATGATCAAGAATGAACGGAGTTGTACTCTCTCTTCACTCTATGCCTTCAGAGTGTGGTGGTTTCCAATGCAAAGTTGTTTTACACACTTGGTTACACGAACGGGACTCTCACAGTTGACGTTAACCCAGGTCAGTGTTTGTGCAAAACCGCCCAGAGCATGGCACACATATTAAGTCATCCTGATACCCGTATCCCCTGTGGCGACAGGTTCACAGCCAAACCACGTAAGAATGCCTCACACACCGGAAACGGGCACCATGTCATGCATAACACGATTGCGGCTGCATCCTCTGCCCCCCCC
>Ga0123357_10003066_pt1 | contig 18951 bp, 8 predicted proteins | sample TergutEmb28metaG_FD_89873 | JGI IMG/M metagenome (GOLD analysis project Ga0123357, IMG submission 89873) | Embiratermes neotenicus P4 segment gut microbial communities from Petit-Saut dam, French Guiana - Emb289 P4 | ecosystem: Host-associated > Arthropoda: Insects > Digestive system > Gut ...
GGAAGTAAAGCCGTCGGTCCCATGTCGTAGATTTGCGGCATGTAAAAGATCCCTAAATTTACGTGGAAGTCGGAATTTAGGCAAAATTACTACCGGACATCTTTCTCACCCACAGTTCCTCCTTTCGTTGCCAGGATCTTTCGCGTCGTTGCAGATGGAGGCACCTGGCGGCTAAAGTGGGAACGTCTGAAGGCGGGGGAAAGCAATGGCAAACTACACCCAAGAACTTGCACAGGATGCAGTGTGCCAGAGCCATACTGGTCACATGACTGGGCTCTGGTTCCTGCCAAGCCCGGCCTTTAAGGCTGAATACTAATGAATGAACTCACACTATGAATAAAATAAAAATATGAATTTTTAAGAGGTTCCAAATTTTAAGCATTTTACTTGGAATTCAGGGAACAAAAACTTTAATAAACCTGAGATCCTTAATTCAACAATTCAGTTTCAAAAAGGACATTAGTATTAGCCTGAAGGTAATTTATTTTTAGCTGAAACATGCTGCTACAAGTTAAACCATAAATATCTTTAATAACAAATGTTAATTTCTGTGCCAAGTAAATCAGGAAATTTATTTAGTTAAAATCATTATCCATCATTTTAAATCTGCCTGTACTACCTTGCGTCCAAGTCTCCTGATTTGATGTGTGAAGCATATTTTGTCAACAGCCGTACTGCTTCATGTGGACCCAAGGCTTTCACTATCAAAAGCCCAAAAGAAGACCATAGCACTCCTCCCAGCTTATCACTGAATGTTGTAAACATGGAACCACAGTTCAAACAAGTGCCAGATTGGAATGTGGTAAGAAGGTCCAGTGTCTGCACCCATGCAGCATGATCCATACATGAAAGCCAATTAGCAAGCTCTAATGTGTCACCTAGATGAATGATGAGTGGAAGAACTGAATTGAAACCCTCCTTTCTTCTCCGACGTAACACCAGATACCACAAAGATGGTACTTTCTTACACAGCTCTATAAGATATCCTTGATTATTCTCCCAGTAATACAACACAATAAATTCTGCCAGGTCTGAATAGCACACTGTTGGAGGAATAAGCATAGGAAAGCCACAGGCACAAACTCCACTTGTTACTGAATTCAACTCCTCAAATGCTGTAGTAACATATAACCTCAACTGATCATCAGCAAATACTTCTGATAAACAGTCATTACACTCTGGAATCTTCTCCAAATATGAAAGAAATAAAGTGTAACAGTGGGACCTCGCTGCATCTGTTTTCCTTCCAGTGCCTTCAAGATGCTGTTGCAGTCTCATCACAAGGTACCAAACATCTTTCACAGAAACCTGTTTGCTGAACTTGCAGCAATTAGCAACACATTCCACACTGAACATAAAAAATATAGTACTGAGAAGCAGTGGGGGTGGTAGTTCATCATACGTGGCATGTCCTGATGCATATTCACTTTTAGAAGACAAGTTTCCTTCTTCATATCTGTCAAGAATTACACACAAAGAGAGATAATAGCAACGCAAGTTCGAGGTTTGTATGTATCTCAATGTTTGTGTGGGATCAAGCAGGCCAGAGTAAATAACAAGAACGTTGCTTAAAAGAACATCGAGCTTCAGAGTATCCTCTGAATACAGACGTTTAAAATGCTCTGGAAACTGTTCTGTATGTTGTACATCTTGAATTTTGTCTTGCAGCCATGTAATGAGACACCTGGTTTGCAGAGCAAAGTGGAATTTGTCACGAATAATTTTAATCATATCGTCAGTAAAATAGTGAGAAAATGGAAAGGAACCAACCATATTTAATTCAGATCTCAAATTTGAAGTCTGTGCTGTATCATCTGCCATACTACAGTGGGTTCTTATTTCTGTGACAAATAGCTGGTAAATGTTACTAACAGCATTCAGGAACTCGTATATCAATTCAGATTTATTGCCTCCATTTTGTTCATGTGTAATAAGGCGGACACACAGGTCAACAACATTTGATACATCAATCATAGGAAAATATAACCCAGTCCTCAACTTATCACTACTAGAGTATACAAGCTCCACATCTTCATTTGAGAGCTCTTCCTCAAGAATAGCTTCTTGGTAATCAGCTGGTGTTATAGCCAAAGGTTCAAATGCTATATCCTGACCCAAAAGTTTCATTTTCCCCTCTAACACTTGCCACTTCTCTCTCAGTGACTTCCATAACACAGAATGCCTCACTTCTTTCAGTGCCTGGAGAGCTTCTGGACAGAATGTAGGATCTGTATCACTTGCTCTAATACTCTTCAATTCTGAATTTGTTTGAGAAACCAGAATATTGCCCTCAGAATTAGAAAGAACATCTAGGGCACACGGTTCCCTATGAAACTGGGTACCATCTTCCATAAATATGCCTGTTCCATTCAGGTGGTGAACTAGTTCAGGCAGTGATGTGGTACTGACAGATTTCCAATCCTTTTGGCATCCTTCACTTTTCTTCCTCCGATTATTTTCTGGTGAAGCAGTTAATGAACGTGACTTCTTTTTTGGTGTTTGAACATATGGACATGACTGTAATGATATGTCCTGTCCTTCTTCCACCTTGCTGTGAAGTGATTGCATGTTTCTCACAAGAAATATTCCAGACTTCAATCTTTGGGCATTTTGTTTCTCGTCAACATGCTTTCCAATCTCTTGTAGTAGAGGAGAAATTCTTTTAGCTACTTCATTGTTTTCAAGTTTAGTTCCCAGATCTGCCAGAAGCTGAAGTTTACTAGATGTTTGAGCTAACTCCATTAGGTAGTTATTATGCTGTTCACACAGCTGAGCACAAAGACCATACTGCTTATGTAAATACAATCTGACTAGAAACCTATCCACAGGCAACATCATCACAGCATGAATGTGTCCTGATGATGTCCATATATACATTATATCATTCTGTGTTTTTGCATCCACAATATCTCTGAAACTATTATTCCACAATACAACCTTACCCTTTTCAGGATCAAGGACACAGATTCCATCCCTTTTGAAAGTGAATAAAAATTTCTTTGCAATTATATACAATTTTGTAAAGTTAAATGACTGATGACCACATGTTTCACTTTGACTAGTCTCCTGTACATTGCCACCCTGCAGTATGTCATGCGGTATAGTAATGCCAGTAGGAGGAACAACCAGTGCTTGTTTGAAGTGATGTGTACTGAGCACTGTTCCATCAATGCGCACCTCCCACAAGCGAGAGCCAGGACGTGCACAGAACATTTTTAAATTCTGCAGGCCTTCATAGCTTGCCAATTTCTGGTCTTCCATTAGTGAGGTACATGCAGTACCCATGGTAGCACCCTGTTGCTGATATCCTAATGGTACATCACACTGTTCCCCTGCTGCATAGAAACATGCCCCATACTCTCCCTCTCTTAGTTTATGACCTATCTGGCAGAACTGTTCCTTCACAGTCTCACAAATGTAACAGCGAGACAGAGTTGACACCAGCAACAGGCCTGAACATGAGTCCAGCTGAACAATACGAGAATCCAGTTGCATTAATGTGAAGAATGGTGCCTGGAACATGTTTTTTGCCTGAAATGTATAAAATAATATCATTATATTCTGAAAAATGCAGAACATAGTAAATGCGAAATGCTTATGTGTCTGGAATTGAACAGTTGAACCAAACACAGCGGAAGTATTTAATCTCTCACTATATAAGTTTAGACAAATTCTTGTTACACACCATCTAATAGGACTAGCACTACAACCAACCATGAGTTCAGGCTTTCTTGTAGAAATATGGCTTCAGTCTTTCTTAACATCTTGCACCTGATGGAGATAGTGAATAGCATCATGCTCCAACTGCCTTACCACTGGGAAAACATTTCAAGTATCCACTGGATACCAGAACTAGTGTGGACATGGAAGTTAATCTCTGCCATGCCAGGCACTCAACCCTGACTGTCTTGTCATTCATCCCACAGCTGTCTGGTTCTGCATACCTTCTTACTTGCTGTATAATCTAATGTGCTTTGGAGCAGTATGACCAGAGAAACCTGGAGGATGTTATGGTAACTTAACCCCTGCAATCATGTATGATTTCTCAAGTCAACCACCAAACCGTGCATCCCAGTGTGCAGTGTGTCACCCAAACCATGCACTAGAAAAACAGCACCTTGACAAAGGTAGCAACTCCGTAAATGCACTGGTCGAGTGGGGATAAGCCACAAAGCCACACCTGATGGCAGACTGTTTAGTTTTCAACCAAGAAATGTAGGGCAATATAAATTCTGTCACATTAAATTAAAAGAAGCTATCATCATGTATTTCACTCATCTTTTATTCCATATTTTTTTGTACATTGTCTGTTTCTGACTTTTTTAACCCTACAGTTGCCATGTGTCACACATTTTAGGCCCTAACAAATAACTGTGGTGCCTGAGCTGAATTCATATGATCGTTAGAAGAATTCCTACATCTGAAAACGTAATGGCTGCTATTTATCTTAACTACAATGTCAGAAACATTTACAAGGTATTTTTTCCCAACACTTGAAGTTGTTAGGGAGCTTCTGTATGTATTGTACAGGGTGGTGAAGTCTTCTTACCCCTGCGGAAATGTGAGCAACATTTAATTTCATCTTCACAAACAGCTTAGGTGAATGAAACCGTGAATGATCAAGCAATTACGCCATTGGACAAGAGATTGTTTTCAGTGTCTGGACATGTAAACATCCACAAACAGGAAAGACAATGAACCAGATGTGTGACAATTTCCAGTAATAATGCAGACAAGGATTCCTCAAAAACACACTTTTGCAATGGGAGCACAAACTCTTAGTAACAGCAACACAGAAGAGAAGCCAATAACTGGAAGGTCATCAATCAGAAGGTGGCAGTGTAAACTGGTCAAGTAATGTGTTACCAGGTCACGACAAAAGTCAACCTGTACATAATGAGTGGTACTATGAATATCACATTCAACACTGTAAAATTACATGAAGGTTGAATTAAAATTGCACCCACATTGCCCAGGGCTCTGAACAGGAGCTAAAAGATATGGATTTAAACTGTTGACGGGATGAATGTGCAAGGATGATTCAGACATTAACACAGTTGCAAAATGTGGAAAGGCCACTTTAATGATAAATGTGGCATATACCAAAGCTGTTGATCACACAAAATTGCATTCTGGTCCAAGAAGAATCCACATTATTTTGAGAAACTGAACATAATCCTCCACACATCTTGATATGCATTTGGATAGAGAGCAAACATCTTTTCTGACCGCATTTCTTTGATGGTCCTGTTAATCAGCACACTCATCTGGACATGCTGCAAAAGTGGTCTGTGCTGCAACCGGAAAGCCTCAGCATTTAGAATAATGCCTGGTTCCAACATGACAGTACATCAGGACAATATCCACTTGCTGTTTGGGAATACCTTAGAGAGGTTTACTGAGAACGCTGGATTGGCTGTGGGTCACCAGCGCTGCCCACTTCATTGGACTGACCATGTTGACACCCAGACTTGTCACCAAGTTATAATTTATTCTGGGCCTTCCTAAAGGAGACTGTTGCACAGCAGTTCTACAAAACCACTGAATACCTCAATCAAGCAGTGAGATTTGCTTTTGATCATGTCACCTCACAAATGTCCAACAGAACATGGCACAGAATTATTCCTTGTCATGAGAATTATAGAGCACAAACATATCCACATGAGAATTATGGCTTGTATAGTATGCTGTAAGATGTGTAATGCAGGAAGATAATACCACAGTTGTATGGGGAAAAGTCTGTAGGACCAATGTCAAAAATTCTGCTGGGGATAATGAGACACTGTGGCCACCCAGTACTCATACCAGCAGTGCAGTGATGACACTTCTACAGTTAATTACATAAGACCATTATTTAGGTTACATATGCTCAAAACAATTCCTGATGAATTATCAAATACCAACCCTGAAGAAAGAAATTATCATTACGTACAGTGTTCATTAAACTAGGTGGTAACTCAACAGCACTGCTTAAAATTATATTGCATTAAAATTTTATAAAACCTAGTTATTAGTACTACAGTGCGATGCTTACCACAAAAGCAGATGCATTGACAACTGATATTTTTCCTGAACCATCACCAACAAACAGTTCACTGCTACAGAGATTCCATTGCATTGCTGTTACTTCAGAGCCATGATGCTCAACAGACATCTGGATGCGACGAACTTTCAAAGACTGGCTTCTTTCTACTAAGCATACTATTCCTTTCGTGGTGGAAAATGCAAAAAATTTCTCATCTGGTGAAACTGACACTTGTGTTACAGAACCATCCTGCAAAATATTGGACACATAAAAATTATGTCACATATTCAAATGAACAACAGAAGTTGTTATTTCTTAATACTGCATTTTTATTGTAGTGATTTATGTTTTATCTAGTGATGCTGTCAGTAGGTCAGGTCATACAACATCGAATGATAGGATAAGCAGTAAACAAGTAACTGGAAAGGATGTGAAGTGGAGCAGTGGTGGCCCACTTTAAAGTACTGTCATGATGTTTGTCTACAAGGAGTGAATAGGCCATAAAAACCTTAGATCCACCCTCTGGATTTCAAACTTGGATCTTCCAAACACAAAGGGGTGTCAACCATATGAGATCTGAGGTTCTCATGGTGGTGCTACTAAAATTAATGTTTTCTGGGATGTCACAAAAGTCCATTTTTAAGGAACGTAATGGTTTTATCTTCAGGGCCCCACAGTCAAAGAAGAGTAGCTGTGTCCACAGGGAATAATGTGTAGGTAAGGATGGCTGGAGTCATGAAAGGGCAACTGGGTTGGCAAACCAATGGAATTAGCAATGCTATGCATTTGGCAAGGCCTTGGTGAATTGGCAGGGAAGTTTTGAGATAGACTAGTGATTGGATGTAAGGTCAGTTGATAGGCGGGTGGGTGGGTGGAATATGTATTGAATTTACTAACACTCTCACATTCTCAGATTACATAGCAGTGATGGAGGTACAGTAAGAATATAGGGCATGGTGGTATAACACTGGCAGGAGAAAAGAAATAAGATCAAAATGAAAATAAAAACATGTAACAAAAATAAATTAAGGTAACATACATTGACCCACACTTCATTGGCACTGTAATGTATCCAACTAGGAATCCTGGTGCTGGTTTGAGATACAGATGTAGTGGAGTTTGGGGAAATGTGTGAAAATGATAAGGGAAGTACAGAACACAGAAGTCTGTGGCCCTCAAAAAGGTAGTGAACAAAAATTAACCATCATGGAAGGAGCCTCCTCTGCTCTCTCACAGAGTGAATGAAGAGATATTACCTTATTTGGGAGAAGCTGAAGAAAAATACATGGCTCACGTCTGAAAACATACAGTCCCCCACTTGTTGCACCAAAAATGAGGAAGTTTCGAGAAACACTGAAGCAAGTGTACTGAAAATAATAATGAGGTAACACAATGTTATGGAAAGCAGAAATTGGCAAACTGCAGCCTAGCCAGTGAGTCATTGTGTAAAGAAATGTAAGTAAACACATATTACAATTAACATAATGTATAGGATTAGTAAGGTTTATTACCAGGGATAAATAATGCACACAAACTTAAAACACAGTCCTTCAACCTCAAACAGGGCACAACAAACCACAATGGTGCAAAGAAGCGCTCTCTCTCTCTCTCTCTCTCTCTCTCTCTCTCTCTCTCCAACCATACTTGCACCCCACGCAAGTAAAAGAAAAGTTGTTTTGAGCTCAATTAAGCATCATGCCATGAAGGAATATGGAGAAATAGACCTATGGGCACACACATTCTTAACTCCAGCACTAGATGGAAGTGAGTGGGTCAGCTACATGCCCCACCTGGTTTACTCCTGGAGAAAGAGCCACAGTGCCCAGCAGTAAGGTGGGCTGAGAGGTGGTATGAAAGCTGCAGAGAAGAGATAAATCTCTGCTCCTGCCAGGAATCAAACTCCAGTTTCTCCCAATTGTCCACACCAGCCATAGCCTAAGACACTATGCTGACTAAACTACCCTGTTTCTTTCTTGTTTTTACCCTGTTTCTGTATATGTATATGCCATACCAGATTAAAATGAACTGCAACCTCTGCACAATTCTCACAGGTCTGACTTGGTTCTCTAAGTTAAACATCTAATCATCTGTGCCTTAATAAATTAATACAGTTTGTACTCACCTTGATTCTGTGTGCTGATTTCAGTGGAGTGAATACTGCATTAAGGTTGTCAACTTCTGCCAGAACAAACAACTCATTTGCCATTTTATTTATATAAACTGTCCAAAAATAGCCCTTAAGCACTTGAAAGTTTCTGTGAAGATAAAAAAAAAGCAGCTAATTCTTTGTAAAGACGAAAAATCTATTAAAGTATTATCCACATAATGTCATGTGTGAAGTGGAACAAATAATACTTATGTTTGACAGAATAACAAATGCATAACCACTTCACCTTATCCCAAGTAAGTGAATACACTCCTTCCATTGATGCCCTACTTCTCGAAGACCTATCTGAACATTATATTTCCATTGACAACTCTATTCCAAGTTCCTTCTTTCCTTCTGCTTTCCAACCAAAATTCTGTATGCCTGAACTATGCACATTATTACCAAACATATATTAATGAATGCATAACCTGTACATCTAGTTAACTGCATCAAGCTAGCCACAACTATATCTGTGGAGTAAGTGAAGCAAAAGGTACCTATCTACTATCATTCACAATATATTACAAAATTCTGCTACCATTCATTTTGCGTATAACAGTGGCTGGTGCACGCTGGCATGACGAATATACAACCAACTTTTTTCAACAATCTAAACAGTACGTCACATGTTCAGTACTAATTACTTTCCGATTGTTTCGAAAACAAGACACCAATAAGAGGTCACAACCACCAGCACGTGTCAGCACCACGAGTCACATGTTTCCCATGTGTCATATAGCCGATAATTATCGCTGCATTTCTTGTTCTTCTCCGACTACGAATATTTCTTTTGTAACTTACGTAAAGCTAACATAACAATAACACTAAAACACTTCCACAGTTAACCTATATAAAAGTTTTACACAATTCACAACCCCTAACACACTCAATTTAACTCGCTCCACAAAACGAACTTGTATCAGATGGCCTCGGACGGCCTTCTATGAGCATGCGTTCTGTGGTATGGCATGGAAGAAATAACAAAAAAATGACAGGAAGTATGAGGCACAGATCATTTATGTGAGGCGCGATTCCTCGCATGAAGGTCTTTTTGGGACTGTTGAGGGAGCTGGTTCCTCGCAACACGTGATTGTGCTTGCTTTTTGTTGCTGTTTACAGTTTGCGTACTTATTATTATTATTATTATTATTATTATTATTATTTACCTATCTACTTACTTACTTACTTACTTAACACCATGGAGCAGAGTCTTCTTGAGAAGCTCACCGGTTCTCAGATAGGCAATTCCCCGCATGTTATGGAGTCCGAAGGTTCATTACCGCTGTCAAAAGTGCCCTCCACTTGTCCTTATCCTGAGCCAAATCAATCCAGTCCATGCTCTCCACATTCCACTTCCTGAAGATCTATCTTAATATTATCCTCCCATCTACGCCTGGGTCTTCCAAGTGGCTCTTTCCCCTCAGGATTCCCCACCAAAACCCTGTATACATTTCTCCTCTCCTCCAAACGTGCTACATAGCACGCCCATCTCACTCTTCTCGATTTGATCACTCAATGTTGGGTGCAGAATACAGATCATTAAGTTCCTCGTTATGTGGTTTTCTCCATTCCCTGTTACTTTGTCCCTCTTAGGCCCATATATTCTCCTCAGCATCCTATTCTCATGTATCCTCTGCATACATTCCTCAAAGTGAGTGACCAAGTTTCACACCCATACAAAACCACAGGCAAAATTATAGTTTTGTGTATTATTTTTTTGTTTGCTGATGACATCAAAATAAATCAGGAAATAACATACCCTTATGACAGCTGGTTACTCCAATCAGAAATAAATAACATTCATATGTGGTGTAGTTCAGACTACGTGAAACTAAACAAGAAAACCAGAGTCACATCCTTTTGTTGAAAAACAAACTGGCATGGTTTTGATAGTAAACTGTTTGAATCTTCTATCACACACACGGACTGCATCAGGGATCTGAGAGGGCTTACAGACACAGAGCTACATTTTCAGCAACAGCTAGATAACATTTTCTGTCAGGCTATTAGACTGTTGGGGTTAATTCGGACTGTGCCTTTCTCCTTTTCATCAGTTCACAGATTTCTGACTCTATGTGCACTCAGTGGGACCCAAGTTTGAACATGCCTGTGTTGTGTGGAATTGTATCACTTCTTTGGATGCTTCTAAGCTGGAGCACATCCAGCAGAAGTTTGTATCTTTTTGTCATCATAAATTTTTTAGTCACCTAGGTTACAGCTATGGTAAGTTGTAAATTGCTTGAAATTACACACTTTACAAGCTCGGAGGCGTTACCTAGATGTCCTTTTCGTAATGGATGTTTTTATTGGTTTAAAATATTGTTGCATCCTTGGGGAAACTGTTGGCCTCTGCATGCCACACCTAAATTTTAGAGACTTTAGATTTTTTTTTTTATTTATTTATTTATATCCATGGTTACATTAGACTTGTCAATATGCAGAAGTCATGTTCAATGTTTAATATTTAATGTTTAATGTTGACTTTAAACATTCAAACTGTCCTTCTGCTCATGCACTTTGGAGGCAAATGCCATCGGCAGTGATACCAGCATATTCAATGGATGTTCGGTCTTGGGTAATATGATTAACAAGTATCTTATACTTTTACTACATAATATCATAAACTCTCATCTCTGATCTTGCAGTTAATTTAACTTGTAAGTGTGTTTTGTATATATATATATATTAGATCCTGGTAATTTTATATATTTTGTGCTAGTTCTAAATTGAATTATTTTTACTGACTTCCAAGTTTTGTAAGCAGAGATATAGCTATATTTATTTCACCGAATTAGATTTTGAACCATATTTTAAGGCAATAGATCACGTCACATGAGTTATGAGTTTAATTATTTAGTTAACGTGAATTTCAGTTTAAGGGCCAAACTGTGTGAGAATGTCTTGCATATTCATTCATGATTCAGTAGCCAGCATGCAGTCACAGTGTATCTTATGGTTATCTGCAGGCTTGGAACCTGATACAGTCAACATAAAACACAAAACGGACCATAGAACACTATTCACACCTGTGAAATCTCTCTTGAGGGCACTGGAAAGGACAACACCCAAAGCATTATGTGGAAAATGGGTCCATGCAGGTACACTGAATGACACATTCATAAACACCATAAAGTAAGGGACACAATAATACATAAACTTTAGCTTAAGATTATATCTATAACCATTGTTTAGGTTAAACTTTTTAATAAAAGTAAGAAAATAGACCAGTAATGATAGTGTTACACAAGTATGATGGAGAATATTAGCAAAATGATATTAACTTACCTAACAAGTACTACAGATCTCTGCATTAGGACTGGCAATTAGTTAAAAAATTAGGCATTGTATTTCTTAATGGTATTGTCACAACATACTTGGTAGATGAGAAATATTATTAGGGAAGTGATTTAATATGTTATGTATTTTAAGATTGCAGCAAAATTTGGTGTTGTGTGTTTTAAGACTGAAACTAGACAATTTTTAATCAGCTTTGGATGTCAGTTATAAAGTACCATAGCACGTAGTACCTTCAGCAACAGGGTAATTAGGAGCTCTTCAGAATGAACTCTGAGTTTGCAACAGATCATTCAATATTAAGTGTAAATAAACGTATAAATTAGAAAGATTTCAGTTCTGTTGCACTGATTGTATTTGGTACTGGAAAAAAAACTCTTGTGGATTCATTTGGCACTGCAGTTGGATAAGTGACATGTCCTTCTGAACACAGTAATCAAACTCTGATCCATGATGAGACCAGACCTTTAGATTCCGTAAAATATGGAGAATTTCCATACCTGCAAAGGAACTGTTATGTTGTCATGAAGGACTGTATTCCATGGAGTAACTTTTTGGTGAAAAATTATTTGCTGCTGATGGACAATAGGTATCACCATCTGTCATGTTTTCCTGGAACATCTTCAGTCTCATCATAGCACTTCACTGCAACTTTAAATTCATGACATATTTTATTGACCCATAAATATAAGAACATTGTGTGTGCCGTGAAAAAGTACAGCTGTCAGAAATTGTCATGTTTGATGTAAATGTACTTGTTACATTTTTTTCATTTATGTTGACTACAAATCTATGTCCTATCTAAAATTCATAATATATTGCACTTCCAAATGGCTCGCAGCCATTACTGGCATGTTTTTTTCTCTCTTATGATATTCACATGAAAAAGTTTTTATAGTTTTGTTTTATGTTAGAAAAAGTGAAGCTCTTGGACCATATTGAAGCACCTGCAAGTTACTGGATGATACATATGTATGCATGTTATGTGTCTTCATTTGTCACTTAGGAGAGCTGTTTCTTCTGCTTATTGTCGTAATTACCTAAGCTGACCTCAGTGAAAAATTAACTTGGTATTTATTATAATGATAATAGTTATGACAGTGATGTAAAGGAAACTGAAACATGCATTACTGTGCTGATAGAGGACTTAATCCAGTTTTCCTGACCCAAAACATTACTCTTTTGTCACTTGTGTATTTAGATTTTTTAAATTCAAGTTTTCAATTTGGTGAATGTATAGAATGTGGTCTGGGTTAGGACACCTTGTAGTTTGGCAGATGGCTTCAAAGAACATACTGCTTCCATCAGCAGCCTGTCTGAAGATGTAGGAAGTATATGTCATTAACCATGTATGAGATTATTTTGTGTCAGTGCAGGACACAGTTTCCATGCTTCTTTGATTGAAATTGAGGTCATGACATGGTCAGGGGTTCAGTATAGAATAATAGTTTTGGAGTACGGTAACCCACACCACATTCTGCAGAAATATGTTTTCTTCTAGTCATTAAAAGAACTTAATTCTATATAGACCACAGTTTCTGACAACATGTTTGGCTCACAGTGTTGGCCATCTTCTGGTCAGTAGCTTAACAAGAACATATAGGATAGTTAGTTATATAAAATATATATTTACATTTAATGTTATCTGAAGAACTGAGATCTCATTCCCTGTACTACATGACATTCTATACACATAATTGGTTGTTAGTAAAATTTATTGTGTGCCATAGGAATTGCTGTTATGGGGTGTAGTATAATTTACTTATTGGACTTGTAGAATTAAATTTAACTGTACAAGTCCAACACATAAAGAATGATATCTATGAATGTCTTTAAAAGTAAATGACTGTTGGCTGCAAACTTATAAACTATGCAGCATGTACAGAATAGATGCTGTCCTTAACCAAATGAATCCAGTCTGTGCTATCCCACTCTACTTCTTTATGATCCATTTTAAAATTATCTTCCTGTTTGCACATAGATTTGACAAGTGGTCACATTTTGTGGCCAAAACTGTAAGCACACCAGTAATTCACAGCTCTCACTCATGATACCCACTCTATCAGTATCATGGTTCTTGATTTGGAAGTCTTGTTATTTGGCCAATAGTACAAATTATGAAACTCCTTCTTATGTCATTTTCTCCATATTTCTATAAGCACCTTCTGGGACCAAATGTTCTCCTAAACACCCTGTGTTCTAATACTCTTAAACTGTGTTGTTCCCTTAATGTGAGGCCAAGTTTCACATTCATACAAGAGAACGTAAAATATAGGTAAAATTAAAAATTATAATTAAAATAAAAATTATAAATTGATATAGATCACTTATCAGGATTTTGGCCGGTGAAATTCTGATGCAGAAGCTACAAGTGAGTCACTTGTATAGCAATAGTGATAGCAGAATGGCAGACAAAACAAAACAAAGCAAAGTATTCTGCCTTTGCCATTGCACACACACACATCAGCCCATCTGCCAGTTCACTAGATGTTTCATCAGGCAAAAACTAAGGCCCTATATACTGCATTAATCTTTATGCTCTCAAACAGCAGACACATTGTCAAATGCAGAACCTGAAAAGATTAATTCGAACCAACGTCTAGCCCAAAACTGTATTACTGGACAGCCAGAAGTGCTTTTTCAAGACCTACCTTAATATGTATGATAGTTGCAAATTATTTGTGAGATGAAGCAACACAAACGTCATCATCCTACATAAAAGTAAAGTGTCCCTGTGCTTAATTATGTAGGAGGGAGTGGAGGTACAGCTACACATACTGTTTATACCAGCACCAGGTAAGAGATAAGTGCTCACTTAAAAAGTTGTTCAGTCACAGACACAACAATATAATCAATACTGTAAATTTTGCTACATGTTTCAGTTATAAGTAACCGTCACCCAGCAGACATTTCAGTACATGGACATTCAGTGTTCAGTGCTTAGAGTATGGGATCCCATATTGTTTACAAGTGCTCAGCTTCATACTTAGTCCCTTTAACGCCAGAGGAAGAGCCCCCTGTATCTATTTTCTAGGAGGCTGGTCAGGCTACTGAGCCGACCTGAACATGGTGCTACATGAAACCAGGGTCATCCTGGCTTCCTATACTGACTGAGGTATTCTGTGTGACTTCTCTCTTGCATATTGACTGTGAATATGGAAGAGAGAGAAAGAAGCAATGTGATGGACGTAAATGCACAATGAGGTGCTTCATGATTGTACTGTTCATTTTGAGGAATGAATGAGGGCGAGACAGAAAAGGTATACAGAACCTGTAACAAATCAAAAAATTCCTACAACAGTTTATTCAGGAAACATTAGGGGAAATTACCACTAAAGGGACCTAGACCTAGGCATGAGAATTACATGAAAATGGAGCTTAAGAAGATAAATGCGAGCATGGACTGGTTTCTTTTTGCTCACCAGTGGCTTTTTAATATGATGAACATTAGGTTTCAGTGAAAGGTGGGTTTCTTGACCGATTGATCAACTTTCAGATTCTCAAGGTGGGGTCTGTTGAATGAAGATAAGGTTGATAAGGAACTTCCCCATGTTTTATAGAACCAGAAGCTGTGTGTAATGAAGAAGTTAATTGGTTAGTGCTTACAGTGTTTGTTCATCTAGTTGAACTGGCATGATACAGCATGTGCGTACAATGGAGTGGCTTATTCTGAATATAATATAGTGAAATAATAGCTTAGCTCATATCATACCCAGGATTTCATTTCAGGTGAGAACATTTGAAATAGTTTATGAAAGAAATAATTTTTTGGAATGTAGGAAAGGTTCTGTAGCTGAAAATTTTTAAACGATGTTCCATATATGAAGAAAAGGAGGTTAATGCATTAATAATTTTTTAAACACTATACACTGAAGCGTTGCATTGCTTGGGAGGTGCATTAAAAAGTTCAGTCTGCAATCAGTATAGTAATTTTAGAATAGGAGGGTAAAATTTGTTAGTGTGTTCATCAGTTGAAGGTGTACATTGCAAAAGGATAAAGTGAAAATATTGTAACGAATAATGAAGTCAACCATCGGTCATGGCAAAACTCTTTTATTTTTGAGGGGATTTAGTGTACTTTACAACGGGTTTGGCCAACTTGGTGGTCTTCAGGTAATACACACTATGTATGAAATACTTGGGAGGGGATTATGAACATAAAGTATTAAAAAAGGAAATGAGGTATAATTTTTCACATAAAATAGTAGTAATATGGGAGGTTCTGTTATAGAAATAAATCTTGAAGTGGGAGCTGTTTGGAATTATATCTTTGCCAATTTTAGGTTATATTAAGTAAGGTCTCGGTTATGGTGTGTAATATTACTTTTTGAAGATTTTGCAGGGTGGATTCATGGGTTTACATTTTCTTATCTTGAGCATATACTGGATGAAGGAATTATTATTGTAGAATATCTTTCCAAATTTGTGATATGCAGGTTATAAGCTTCTTGTATGGTGGACTGATATTTGTATTCCCTTCAAAATTTATGTAATGATTTTACTGTGGTCCAGTTTTGAATATATAAAATGTGGTTTTGTTGACAAGAAATGTGTAAATGGAGATTTTGTTTGTGTCATGCAGGAACTGAAAGATTGCTGGGCTGAAAAATATCGGTTACCTCAGATCTATCAGAATACTTAGATAGCTCATGCACAGTGGCAAGTTATATATTGTTGTATGGCAAACAAGGCAGCTAACCATGTGAGCTGGCTGTAATTTAAGTAACCTTTAGGAAAGGGATTTAAGTGCCAGTTGTATATCTCAATGTTGTTTTTGTGACTTGGTTTGGACAGTTTATATTGCTACAAATTAAACATGCAGAGAGCATGTGGCATATTTGGCCATTTCCCAGTACATTTTAGAGACCACCATATGATCCCATATGATGATAAAGGTTAGTCCATCAGCAGGTAAATTAGCTCATAGCTCTGAGCATCATAGGTTCAACCAGCAACAGATTTCAGTGTATTTAACTAACAGAACTGCTGAGTCTAGGGTCCTAGTTCTGTACTATGTAAACACTTTGACATGCATGTAGAATAATATTTTTTGATTCAGCAGTCTATTTGAAATAGGCTGTGTGTTGCTTGTCACACCATCTGTATTAGGTTTCCAGTAAACTTATCTGTGACATCATTAGCAGGCAATCAGAACAGCTTAGTAAACTGTGATAACATGGCATTACAAAGTCACTTGGAAGATTCATGCATATGAAAATGTGTTATAAAAGAAAGGTTGAAAGGCTGTGGACTGTATTCATTTTGCACTGGGGAGGGACCAATGGTGGGCTTTGGTGAATGCATAATGAACTTTCAGGTTCGATAGAGGGCTTAGAATTTCTTGACTAGCTAAGCTTTTCAAGAGGGATTATGCTTTATGAAATGAGTTTCATGGTGTAACAGCCACTAGTGGGCCAGGGTCTCCTCATTATCGAGGCTGCACGATCACACACTGACACACCACTCTTGGCAGGACTCCTCTGGACGAGCGATCAGCCCATTGCAGAGACTTCTATCTGACAGCACACAACACTCACACCTGACAGATGTCCATGTCCCAGGTGGGATTCAAACCTGCAATTCCAGGAAGCAAGTGGCTGCAGACCCATGCCTTGCACCATGCTTCCACTGGGACTGGCATGACGTGAGTTAGTGAATAGCTTATTTTGCATTTTACAGTGCATTCACATATGCATATGGGCTATGAGGATATATATATAATAAATATTCCAAGTGTCATGGCATTTAACAGGCTACTTTTTTTTAAATATGCAACACATATGCAGTAACTATATTTTCAATGTTTCTCTTTGCATTGGTCAGTAACTTGGGGAAGTAGTGAGGTAATACTGAACCACTAAATCATCACTGTATGTCCATGACCATTATGTACTTTTTATCAGCATGGAACAATTCTGCAGTTGTTGGGAGCAGAGAGAATTTGAATAAAATTATTGTTATTGTATAAGTGCTAAAAATTAAAACTGAATTACATACATTCCAAATTTACTAAATTGTTTTGTATTTGACAAGGAAATAGTTAAGACAGCATATTAAAATTTAATTACGTAGATAATATATTTCTTTGCTGTGACTGGGAATAAAGTAGACAGTTTTGTGTGTTTAGTAATGAAAAACTTATTAAGACTTATAAAGATCATCTATTTTTCGTAAGGTAGTGGAATATAGAAGGTTTGGGTAAATGGGGATAAATCATTGATGGGGAACTGCAGATGAATACCAAATATACTGATAAGTGGTAAGTGGGCATGTGAAGGATTTACATCATATATAGATATCAATATGTAAACTAATTTGATGGTGATCAATATTTACCTTGTAATTATGTATACTAATGCTCATATGTGTATACACAGTATAATGTGTGTTGCATTCATGGATACATAATAGCCTACTGTAATAATGTGCGTATAGGACCAAGCCATAGATAAGGCTGTTACAAGCTGATTTCTCACCATGGAACCTCAGGTTCAATTCCAAGTGACTTTATATGTGAATATCATGGTGGACACAGTGATACTAGATGAGGTTCTTCTCTGAACACATCAGTTTTCTCCCACCACTCACCCTTCCACCACTGTGCTATACCTACCCACAACAGTGGGATACTCTGGACCAGGCAGCACATTATAACATTCTTGGTCTGTGCTGGGGTGCTTCATCTGTCTAACCAGGCACTTGGCTGATCACAGAGCTAGAAGTTAAGTTGAATTGTGAATGTACAGAAAAGTCTGTAATAAGTCAGAGCTCTATTATATAGTTATATAGTTTTATACCAATAAAATGTGAATTCTGTGTTGTGTGTTATTTGGGTTTTTCAGGGGTGTCATCACAATCTTAATACTATATTGTCTTCCTCACATCCTCTATATTTCTTATCCTCTGAACACCTTACACAGGATGCAAGTATGGCTGCCTCCACACTTTCCCAAAATTAAACTCTGCTTCCTCTTATTGGTAAGTTTAGTTGTCCTCAGGCTTCTGTGATACAGAATTTTATGCCTGTTAATATTCTAAGGCTGTGGAAAGAATTACGATGGATCAGTCTTCGCCACATCTCTCTTGAGCTCTTAATGCTTCTCCCTCTGAGGAACTTTCCTATATTCCACATCACTTATCTAATCACTGTTTTATATGACTGTTGCTGCTCATGAATTTTGTCAGTGTTAACTGGTTTGGGCTCTTTGACATAGGTCAGAAGAGGAGTGGAGGAATACAACAGTAGGAATAAGGGAGGAAACCTCAACCCATCATCCCCACTATCCATGAGACATACCCATTCATTTGCATTCTTCTGTGCTGGGCTGTAGTCACCATATTGCGCTGCCATTCTCCTATAAATTTCTGACCACATGTGTGTATGCACACACACACACACACACACACACAAAAGGATCACACCTTTCTGTTCTACAACAGTACCATTTGAATGTGGTGCCTCCATCTTTAAAGAAGATTAGCA
>Ga0123357_10003067_pt1 | contig 18942 bp, 11 predicted proteins | sample TergutEmb28metaG_FD_89873 | JGI IMG/M metagenome (GOLD analysis project Ga0123357, IMG submission 89873) | Embiratermes neotenicus P4 segment gut microbial communities from Petit-Saut dam, French Guiana - Emb289 P4 | ecosystem: Host-associated > Arthropoda: Insects > Digestive system > Gut ...
AAGGAAAAAGTTGTGTGTTGTGGGTGGGCCGTGCAACAAAGGACAGAGAGACACTGCCGAAAAGAAGTTCCCCCCCCCCCCCCCCTCCCAAAAAAAATAAATACAGAGTCCTTTTTCCTTCTGTAGGTTGCATGCTAAAATCCTTTCTGCCATTCAAGTGCACCAATTTTATGAAATGGGTCACAGAATTATGAATAATCCTGCACACAGGTCTATAAATTTTCAAACCTAGTTTTAACAGAATTTTCCACCTTCTATCACACACAAAAAGTGATTAACAATTTGGTGTCTTACCTTCAGAAGCTCTTTATTCTTGAGACTGCTAACAATCAGAAATGTCACACAAACAGGTTCAATTCTCAAAGTTCATGAATTTAGCACTACCTACATTTTCAAAAAGCAAGAACAAGTAACCAAGAATGGTGAATTTACATTAGACATCCAAACTAACCCACCTCTACCAGACTACATATCCATGATCATGTGTGTGTCTCAACATAACTCATTATGAATGTGCTCTACATGGACTGGAGGAGCTTATCTATAATTGTGAGTGTTTCAATGATACCCAGTGACTGAGAATAGCTTGATCTATGGGGGCTTCTTGCATAAAGATGGAAGCACAGCCAGCTTCTGAAATGTAGTGCTTTAGTGATTTATACACCTGGTACATGATAGACTAAGTCCAAAAGAAGAAGATTGTATCTGTATGGATTGCAGCAGGCAGTATATGGCATGGCGACACAGCTCATGCTTCTACTATTTTGTTGGTGTACCAAATCTTACATGTGCCATCACAAATAAAATCTAGGGCTTTAAGGTTTGGAGATGTGAGTGGTTAATTCTGTGGACTACAACAAATGATCCATCACCTGCAAAAGAGATAATGGAGGTATAACACTCACAGATATGTTCTTTTAACCTGTCATGTTGTATGCTGTCAAGCAGACAAGCAAAATGTGCTCCTGTGGTTAGAAGCTGACACAGTGTATAAACATACAGTCATCCCTCCCTGTTCACAGGAGACAAGTTCCAAGATGCTCCATGAAAAGTGAAAGTTTGCAAATAACTGACCTCCAACCCCCCACCTAAAAAAAAAAATTAGTTCTTTTTTAGTGTAATAACCATCAATCACAACCACACTCTTTCAGAACATTGTAGTTTTAATGTGACATGTTTTGGCTCATAAATGAGAAACCATCATCAGGCTGATAAAACACAACAGAAAAATTATACTACTCTTGATACACTGATGACATTAAGATAATCTATGACCAGAGCTCCTCTAGCATATATAATACGTTACTATAGTTCAATACTATCCATCCCAGTTTAACATCTACTTCCATATTTTAAGACAAGAGTCACACTTGTTTTGATATTATCCTGACTATACACCCCCATACAGAGATTTTCCTATTTTTAGAAAACCCACTTCTACTGACCACATAGTATCTAGAGATTCCTGCCACCGTATCAACCACAAGATCACAGAACCAAGGCTGTTAGCTCACCATCTAAATTCCTTGACAAAGAACAAGAAGCATACATAACCCCTTGCATAATAACTCCTATTCAATCACTCTTATGAACTCCTTAACCCAACTTCTAAATGTCCTTATCACAAGAATCATCCAGAATCAAAAAGATGAGCAATTTTCTCTTATACAGAAAAGACACCACCTTCATCACTAAATTAGTCAAACATACAAAACCAAAAACAACATCCCGAACTAATAGAATCTGACACAAAAAAAATAATACTCACTTTGGCAACATATATTTATATTCAGTATGATATACTAATGATGTAAGCACTACATATTTATAAAAAAGGCCCATAGCTTGACATATTAGAGGGGTTTTATATTTTTAGAGGGAGAGAGAAGAGCAACCCAATAAATGATTAAAACATGATCAGCCATAACAAGATTTTTGACATCACACTTACACAATTGACACTTAACTGATACCTGTTCTCCTTGGTACGTCCTGTGTCAAAAAACATAAAAAAATTATAAAGGCACCAAACATGTCTAGTAAGGGTCTGTATCATGATACATTCAAGAGGTTTTAAATTGTTTGTGAAACCAAAGAAAGCAACCAAATAAATGACCAACATACAGTCAGACATAACATTTCTTATGTCATCACCTATCCCACAAGATACCTGTTCCACCCAGTACTTTCTATGCAGCACTCATGCCCTCATGTATGGAGGCACATACAGTAATAAGGGGTTTGCAACACTTGTTTACATTTATTAAGTACTAATAAATATGCTCTCACAAACAAAACATTAAAACGTTTACATACACCATTTATTGCAATCTATCCCATTTACAATTATATCTCTACTTACAGTTATACAATTTATAAAGCAAAGATGACAAATAAAAAGACAAGCAAGAAAAGATACCATGAACATTCCTTCAATCGAGAATATATAACAGGAAATGTAAAGTATAAAACAAACCCCTAAGGTGAATAATAAGTAATAAAACCCATATTTTTACTGTTCCTAATTATAACCATTTTAACAATATAACCTTTTAACTTATCAATTCTGTCACATCTCTGTGGAAATAACACAATTTCTGATCTGTTTTTTACACACACACACACACACACGCAGACGCATGCGCGCAAACACACACACAAAGAGAGAGACACATGCGCACACACACACACACACAGACAGAGAGAGACGCACGCGCGCACACACACACACATCCACACGCACACACACACAAACACACAGAGAGAGATGATGAAAAATAACAATGTGATTTAGACCATAATTTCTCTTTGATATTTTATCAGCATGATGATGCGTTTGTGTGTTTGAGCCAAAATATGTTGCATTTAAAACCACAAAAACCTACAAAAGGACTTTAGTTGCAACTGATGGGCATCATCGTCGCACCTTGAGCGTTATCATCATGGAATGTCCATTTGGTTAGTTTTTTTTTGTTTGTTTGTTTGTTTGTTTGCAGAAACACTGTGGTGTGGAGCTGTTTCCTTTTTGTCCTTCAATTTCTTGAACATCATGCAGTGTGGCTCACAAATCTGTTTGTGTTGTCAAACATTTCTGAAGCTCCTAGCCACTGGAGAGTCCAAGTGGGGAATTTTTTTCTTGGAGAGCATGCATATTTGCAAAAGTGTCAAGTGTAAACCTGGAAAACGTAAGGGATGACTGTACAGCTGTCTTTATATGTCTCTGGCTGTCTAGTAATCACATACTGCTGCTTAAAACACAAAATACACACAAAAGTTTCAGCAAGGTTTTACTGCCAATCAGGGGCTGTTAGTAAAAACTAATGTACGAAATAAATGTTTGTGGTAACGTTTATTTGTAGTTCAGGTTAAATGGACTGATCAGCATCTTCTTGGATGTTACACTATGTTCACTAGTCAACAGCTATTGATATTGCACAATGACATTCTGAGTCCATCTTCAGAGTTTGCAGTCCCATGAACTACTCACCAGTCACCGCAGTGTAGTCGTGTCATAGCTGAAGCTGTTACTCACCAGCCTCCCAATGAAAGTCAATCCCAGGCCAGTTTACATGGGATTTGCAGTGGACAAAGTGGCACTGGAACAGGCTTTCCTCCAAGTACTTTGGTTTTCCTGTCCGTATCATTTTCCAAGTACTTTGGTTTTCCTGTCAGTATCATTCTCCCCAGTGCTACATCTCATTCATTTCTCAGTCACAGTTCCTATATTATCTTAGGACTGACAGCATCATAAAGCAAGCTCGCAAAAAACTGACATGATGTAACATCCCTGAAGACTTGGATCTTTATTAGGATCACTGTGAGAAACTCAAGTCTAAAATGTTAACTTTATACTGCAGTTTACCTGACTGTATGTAACTGCAGTAGTGTTCCCCGAGTAGTACTGGCCAGATGCTGGGGTGTACATCGTCCCGGTTTCCCCTACCGTGTACACTGGGTATGACCTGTGTAAGAACAAACACAGGAGGAAAATTACAAAGACAAAGAAAACCAAAGGAGGAAAGGTTCTTTGAAATTTTGTTTGAGGATTGTTTCAACAAAACTAATTCAGAGATTACTCTGGGTAAAGAAGTAATGGGAATTAAAGTTAGTCTCCAGACACAGATATATCAAGCAGATCTACATACTGCTGCATCAGCAGGGCAGTCTTCCATCTTGACCTTCATTTATTTCAGATACAGCTAATCAACAGCACATGCGTGCTACATAAAAATGTATTTTTGTATAACTCACTAGCACGGTATCAGATGGGTATGAGTTGTAAAACACACACATATCTATGGACTGCCCATTATTCTAAGGAGTAAATCATACACAGACAAAACCCATATGTAGCTCAAAAACACTAGGTCCTAATGTAACAGTTCTAACTACTCAACACGTAAAAAATTATGCAATCAGGTAATCTGTTACATGTAAGTACTCCTAACACACACAGCATCCATGAGCATGTAGAATAATTATAGGAGTTACATAGAGGAAATTAACTAATGAATATATACTAGATGTAGCCATGTGTAATCAATACTTTCTGTATGTTCTCCCTGAAGGCTGATATGAAAATATCTGAAATGTAATAAATAAGAGATAATAAAGCAGGTATTCGTTATAAACTGAGAATCATTTTTATGATAATTAATTTAATATTACTGTCTAGAAACACAAGTTTAAAATGAAAATGACAGATCCTACCACTTCTAGCTGTTTGGGTATTGATCAGCTCTCACACTGCAGTGCAACTGGCTGTAAGTCAGATTAAAAGTGTTTATTTTGCCTCTGCTATGGCATATACCACACATTTACTACTCCAGCATGTTTCACATTCCACATTCATCTAGTATGAATCTATTCGCAGGAAATAATAAATATGAGGTGTTCCACTTAATACATACTAATGAGAAATGTAACATCATCATACTCTATAAAATATATACACTGAGGTTCCTAAATAACGCTCACATCTGTCCATTGGTGGCAGCATAGATGGCCTGGTCTGCTGATCCTTCTACATACTGCACGTAAGTGGGGGGAACCCCCTGTGCAGCCACTGTGTCTGACCCCACTGCGTCTGGCTCAGTCACTGTAAAAATGAAAAGAGAAATAGTGATACTTTCACAATGCTGCTTAATTTAGGAGATAAAAATTATTTTGCAAGACCTGAAACTTTCACAGCATATTTCCAAAAATTCAAGTTATGGAATATTTATTAAGTTTCTATCACAAATAGCACTGACTGTTAAGAAGAAATTATGAACATAAGTTAAAATTAAAAGTTTATTCTGACATGAATGTACATTATTTCCTCATTTTAAACAACACATTAAACTGAACTTTAACTTACATGGGCACGTGGAAAAATATGCCAGTCATAGTAAGAGATATTTTAAAATTATAATATTCCACTCTATGTCATACAGGGACCAGCATCTACTACTTTTCACAGTTTTCTGAACACATGAATTTTTAAGCAAACACACAGGAAGTAACACCTAGCAAGGTTCATCCTGTGAAATCACAAAATCCCAACATCTTGATTAACTAACTGTAATATTTCCATTCAGGTTTCCTTTTTAATTTTGTGGGCATATCTTTCTTGCAAACTGTAACATCCTGCAAGGAATACAGATGAACTGAGGAATGTCAGATGGCATGGGAGAAGGGAAATAAATAATGAATAAAAATTTAAAACAATAAAAATAATAAAGAAATGAGAAATTTATAACCTGCCAAAATCAGTAAGGAAGTCCCCAACTTTTAATATTACTTGGTGGTTCCACCAATTCTGCAGAAGAGTTTGCACTTTTTATACTTTATTATAGTCACTGCTTCATTTTAGCACACACAATGACAGCAAGTAACTGCAACCTTTGGCTGCTGCAGTGCGCAAGTTTTATAAACTGCAAAACATGCAGACTTCAGGTTATACGAGTCTGAACTGCTTCTTTTTACACTTTTACTACAAATTAAATCAACAAATTTAAAGCTGTGAAAGATTATCGGATGTGTGGGTCAGAATAAAATCTTCCTTCACTCGTGGAAATTTGCTTGAATGACCCATCACACCCCCCCCCCACCCCCCCCCCCCCCCCCCCCCCAACAAATAATTTCACATAGAAATATGGAAAACTGTATATGTACATTGCAAGTATGATTATTTTCCAAACAAACTGTCACATACATGAATGAAGAAACAGTCAATGCATCAGACTCAAGGCAAAATCATTCGAACACTAAGATATCTTGAGTTGAATCATAACTTAACTTGGGAGTGAGATTTAAGTTTAATACATAAACTGACATTTGTAATTACAGATATTTATACACAGGACTCCTAGAAACTCCTTATAGAACCTTAGGAGTTTTGTCAAACACAGTTTGGAAATCACTGCCAAAACTGGGAAATGTATATAAGAGGCAGATCAAATTAGCTATGAATGAAAGAAATCATTTTTCATATTGCTTTGTTCCAATTTCCTTCTCAATTTCAACGCAAGTTCCCTCCAAGATGACGTGACACAAAAATTAAATACACATTTCTTATATCAGTATTTTGTATCTTGGGTTTACGGTTCCACCTACTGTAATATTTATTAAAACTCCGCAACATACAGTGACGAAAATTTCAGGAGCCAAATTACCATAATGGTGAACTGCAACTACCCATTAACAATGTAAGTGAAACAAGTTTCCCATTAAGTCAAAACTTAACAGTACACCACATTACAATTTTCATATTTTGAAATTACAGCAATTGTAAAACATCATTTATGCCAAAAATTCCTTAGTGATAACAAGATAAACATTTTTTAAAATGGCAATGGATGCCTAAAAATGGAAATACTTGGGTATTTAAAATTACGTAAAGGTGAAGTTTTCATTGTGCTTAATTAAACATCATGCCAGCACACATATGGAATATAAAGGAGTAAAGGCACAGTTCCACTCACTCTTAACCCTGACAATTGATGGAGGTGATTGGTCAGCTTCACACAAACAGCCATTTTATGTGGAAGTAAAAATCATCTAGTATCTATTGTACAGAAGGCTGGGGCTCACACCTATTCTGGGTATGGAGAAAAGAATCCCTACCCCTGCTGTGAAATGATGGGAAATGAACCCTGAATGTTCAGCCAGTGACCATGGAAATGGGTGAAATATGCTGGCTACAATATTGTGTGACCTAATAAAATACACAAACAAGAGTCATAACTTTTGGTCTTTATATTAATCTTGTATGCAATCCTCTTAGAGAGTACTACTACCACTACTACTACTACCAATTCATGATAATTAATTCCTGCTACTTCACAAAACCGATCCTCTTCAATCTCACTAATGAGGTTTAATCTGCTTACATGGTACAGAGACATACAATGGCAAGGCAATTAAAAAAACTGGCTAGTACAGCAACTGATGGTGATAGACCAACTCATCAGTCCACTTCCAATTCAATCGGATTTAATAACCCTCATCAAAGTTATCCCACTCTCGCAAGTATAATTCTAAAAGTAGCACTGAATGAAAGTAATAATTGTAAAGACATTGCCTTGTAAGTCAGGTCAAAAAACAGCAACAAATAAAAATTACACTAATGATAATTAATGGCATATTAAATATGCATAACACTGTCCACCACTGGGGGAAAACTATTTAATCATGCAATGTACAATTTAAAAATACACAGATTAATATATATATATATATAAAACATCTGGACCTAAGGAAGAGAAAGTAGGAGGTGGGTGCAGATAATTATGTACTGAAAAATACTGGAATTTGAAATATCCGTAGAGTGACAAAATCATGATTAGCTGGAATGAATACTTATCATTCATCAGGGACATGAGAAAAACGTGCAGAATTCTTGTCTGAAAACCTAAAGGGAAGAGACAATGTGGCAGATTTAATTACAGATGGCAGGATAATATTAACATGCATCATAGAAAGTGAGGTGTGTGGCTGAAAAAGAGGGAGGTGTCAACTGCTAGGAATGCATAGTGTCTGTCAAAGGCTTATGAGTGAAATACACATAAGGGGCATTCATAGAATAACACAGGCAAGGAAAAACTGAAAAAATGCATTACCTAAAGAACAACCTGTTCCAGTGTCACTTTGTCAACCACAAATTCCATAAAGACTGGATTGGAATTAAATATGAGCCTTAGTGGTGGGAGGCCAGTGACTAACCACCTGAGCCATGGGATGGCCTGTGTTATTGTGTACTAAGTTAAAGTGACTTAGGCCAGAAATGCATGGGTGACTTTCATGGTCTTGGCAACACATGATCAGGTTCTCAAAAACCAAAAATTACTTGGTTGGTTAACTGACCACTACTATATAAATAAGGCTCTGCACAATGAGGTTCGTTTTTAATCTTTCAGATGATAACACATCAGAACATTAGGACAAGTGCACAAAGTCATCACGACAGTACTTTGAATGTGACAATATTCATTAAATGCCAGTGACATAACCATCACTTTATGAACCCCCCCCCTCCTTTTTTTTTTTTTTTTTTTCCTGATGGCAAGCAGAAGTTCTGCAAGATTTGAGGTTCTCACATCAGTGCTGAAGTACAGAAGGGCTCTGATATCTGACACATTGATGGGCGAATAGTACCCAAAAGGTTTATAGCACCTACATCTTCCATTCAAGCATCTTCTTCTTGTAATGCCTGACTCTGAAGATACAGGCCCTACAATCCTTCACACTGTCAGGAACTACTAACCCAATAACACAGCATCACCTTCACTAATGTTCTGTATTGTATGTTGTGCGGTCTTAATTACTGACAGCATGGCTAAATAAAACATTAATTATTACTGTGAACAGAAGCCTCTGTCCTAGTCAATACAAAAGAGACTGAGTTCTTACACTGTGGACAGTCCATGTGGTATAGTGGGCAACGTTCTTGCATGGATAGCAAGAAATCACTGATCTTCATAAATCAGTAAATGTTACCTTGCTAAAAATCAGTCTAGAAATCAATGTAAGAATTCATGTCATTAAAAAGACCTCTAAACAAAACTATGTCCTTAATTTTGAAAGCTAATTGTGAAGTGCGTGAACACAATACACACTTAAATTGAAAACAATATGTGCTACATATGGCTGACATAGTGCAAGCTTCTAACTGCTGCTATATGGCATAAGCAATACACCAACATCACACATATATAGAAGGTATGTCCAATAAGTAAGGTTCCTTAGCATGGAACTTTCACGTCAATGAAACACATTTGCTGGCATGAGGAAGCACATGCAGCAGGTGGCACAAGTCAGTCATCAGATGCCTGCCATTCAAGGGATAAATTGATGAACCATAGCAAAGACAAGAAAACACTGCCCTGCAGAAATTTCATAACTGTGATTCAGTCTTTATGAATGAAACATGTGTGATGATGGTACAGAGACAGTACAGCAGATTATACAATGATGCAGTCTTAAAATGATCAAATGGACACCCATGATGATGGCCATATTGGTTGGCCAACAAATGAAGAATGGACTGTCATTTATGTAGGCCACTGAAATCACATCTGGGAAATTGCCAAGTGGAAATGGCTTCTCATGAATGGCTGTGAATGCAACAGACTGATCTCTACCATGAAAAAATTTTTAAACTTGTGTCAAGAGGGGTCATGTACATCAATGTGCTTGGGGATTATGCAGAAAAACAATGATACTTGAGTGAAATAAATGATATGCATTAGAAAAAACTTCCCATATAATTTTTATGACTGAGGGAACCTTACTTACTGAAAAACCTTTCTGTATGAAAAACAAGTATTTAAAACTCAATATCAAGCATGGGAATGAATGCAAGATATACGATATGACACTCACACTAACAAAACAGCCATGATCTGTACTATGTGATGGGCATCTTACAAAAATGACATATTTCAATGTAATAATTATATGGACAAGTGCGCAAGATCAGCAAGTGACTTCACATGGAGGACTGTTACAAATGAAATACATAAACATTTCAAAGAATTTATCTTGAACTTACCAAAAAAAATGACACATTGAATCAAAAGAAATGCAAACATTTTTTTTAACTTGGCATGCGTAAATCATCAGCTCAGCTGGTAATTCTAACCCTTCAGAAAACTTCCACAGGGTTTGTTGTTCAACTTATCAATGAACTCAAAAACTCAATGTTTAACCCAACCTCACAAAACATCCATACCAGTCAGATATTACAACTACTGTCCATGTTTCTGAGCTCTCTCGGCAAATCCACTTTTCTATTCCAGTGAAAGTGTGTGGGAGAGACAGCACTTATGAGGTTGGAAAACAAAGGTCTCTGTGTTAGTATTTCAACTGACACTAACTTTAATAGGGTAACTGGTTTCTTACATATAACTTTTTAATATTTCAAACTTCATTTGTAACAGTCATACAGAAACACACTTTTAACAAATGTAGAAAAAGCAACAGATTTTGTGGGTAATTGTGGAAAAAGCCTCTATTATACTGAAATATGGCAACACATTACAGTACTATGAATTAGCTAAAAATCATTTGGCTGCTCAGGCAGGAGGTGACCACTCTCTGTGTCAACTTCAGCATCACTAGAATTTAAAAAACAAGAGTCTACTAACATTACAAATTCTCTTCAAAATGGTTCCAATAAATGGATGAACACCTTACGTGAAACAAAAGTTTGCAATATGTGCCCACCAACCACATGTCATGTGAGACTTCTTGGAACAAAATTCCATGTATCAAAAACACATCTGAACAATGAGCTTTCATGCACGGTGTCTTCGTGGAAAGTAGCTGTGTAAGAAAAGGAGACATCACTAACATCAATTTCAAGATATTATACATCCAAACAGAAAATGTATTTATACAAACATAAACGCATTCAAATATATAGGGCCATTACCGGGAGTGGGGGAAATAACAAATCAGAGCGCCATGATTATGGAAATCAATTCCAAACTTTAATATGCTCCTTTGAAATCCCTAGATGCCTTGAACAGGAGAATGGGGTTTCAGTAACAATGAACTGCCATAAAACTAAAACTGAAACTACAGTGCATATAGAATATCATTTTTTGGATGGTGCATAACACAACTGCTGTTCATTAATTTACGGCAAAGAGAGTTAAAAAAAAGAAAGAAAGAAAAAAACTGTAATGTGTATAGAGCCCTGGCTTGCAAAGGCCATTACTGGTCAGAATCTGTATGGCCTCTAAGGAAATGTATTACCCCTTACTTTAAACTTTTCACTGCCAACTTGACTTCATTTTCAAAACAGTTACAGTTTAAACCACACACCATCCAGCTTAGCTGGAGGAGTACTCATTACTCTACTGACACTTTTATATTACAAAGGAATTTAAGTCCTGCATGTTCAAACCTTATTCTCTTTAACTCTCTATGCACTCTTTACATATTGTTTTATAAAATGAATGCACAATGGGGAGTTTGTGCTGGCCCATCTGGATGATTACCATCACTCACTGAACATGAAGCTCAGATTTCCCAATCCCATCACCTTGCAAAAGGTCACTACAGCAAAATGTATCATATAACATAAAATAGGGATTATTTTTTGAAAAGCATGTTATTTAACAATCCCCTCTTTTTACTTTTATACAGTGTTGATGATAGACAAATTGGTAAGTAGCACTGGTGGAATGATTACTGACAAGGAAAACCTAGAGTACTTGAAGTGAAACCTGTCCCAATGCCACTTCGTGCACCACACATCCCATTGGACTAGCCTGGAACTGAACCTTGGCCTGTGTTGTGAAAGGATGGTGAGTAATTGCCTGAGCCATGGCATGGCTTGCATGTCTTACTGGGAACTACAAAATCTGTTTTAAACTCTTCTGATACCGTAAATATGCAACACAATACACGAAAAGATTATGCTGGCTTCAAGAACCTTAGCAATTTTGACATTTACTTCTCTGCATGAGCACAGCACAAGGAGTATATTACAATAAATAATAAACTATAATATTTTATGAAATTTCCAAATTATAAGACCATCATTCTCCAAAAATGTACCCATTCTTCATATCTTGTGTCTGAAATATTGTGTCCAATTGCAAGCCACACTGCAATTTCTCAAACCATCATTTTTTGTGACCATCTTTGATGATCACATCCAACATCTGTTTGTTGCAATGCGCTGGTGGTTCTTGGTTAACCACTGTAAGGCAGAACAGCAATGTCATTGTTGAAATCTTTGATGTGTTTCACCAAACACTGTTCATTGTTGGCAACCATGCAAACATCACCCATGATGCAAATGATCAACAATGCTGCAGGTGAGTTTTGTTCTTTACAAGACACTACATCACAGCAACTGGTGAAACAAAAGTCACTGACAGCTGTTATATTGTAGCAGTTTGTGAATATATTTCGGAGCACATTTTCTCCACACGTGTATCAGGTTCAAGACGGGTACCAAAAACCATATAATTCTAGGTCTACAGCATGTCAATGTAATGTGTGCAATACAATGCTGCTCATAATTTTGCTATGGCTTTCACAGCTTTGTTGACAACAAACTTGGAGACTGTTCTATGTGATAAAAATTGCACACACTTCTGCCAAAGAATTTTGCTCAAAGCAGCTAAGAAACAGGAAAATAAAATGATTTGTATCACCAATGAATATTCATCATGGCCATACAGGAATCTAAATTCTGAAAGAATCCATTTGGAAAATAGTGTACTTCAGTGGTGTCGCGTGTGTGTTACGGAGTTGTATGCTCTCATTGAAATATTTAAATAATAATGTAATTACAGCAAAATGAGGGCACAGATACAATGAGGAAGGAGTTTATACCCCATGACTTTCTAACGAAGGCTCATTTTGAAAATGTCAACATTAGGGTTTAAAAAATAGGCTTGTTCTGTATTTGTAATATTCACACATTCCATGTCAGTCTTGATGGTCAGTGTAAGGAAAGTGACAGAAAACATCAACTCCATTAAAAGCTATATAAATCTTGCCTGAGACATTACTCGCCTAATAACATAATTTACCAATATACATACGAAAGCCAATTCTGCCAAAAGTAAAGTTAGGGTTGTTCTTTGAATACGACATCAATACATTTGGGAGAATGCAAGTAGTGCTCCACACATTTTAAACCTTGGTATGAGAGGAGGAGAATGGTCACCATCATGTCTCAGGCACTTTACCGCTAAGGAAACAGACCTCCAATGTGAACAAAAATTTAATTTTATGGACTGATATTACAGGGGCTTCTAATATGCTGTTCCATCAAAATTTGGACCATGTGTGTAAATTTATAACAATGCATAACTTAACAGGCAGTTGCTCACTGTCAAAGGTGAAGGTTCACCCTACAATGGGCCATGAATGTCCAGAAGGAGAGTAATGTATAACTCTACTCTTTCTTTAGCTTTGGTGCTAGGTGGGGATGAATGGTTAATGCCACGCCCCGGCCACTTTACCCCCAGCAAGACCCTGTACCCATTGTGCAAGAGGATGGGTGGGCCCCAGGGCCGGTCTCGATGCATGCAAAAATCTTGCCTCCAACAGGATTCAATCCCTGTACCGACCAGCCTGTAGTGAGTTGCTACACTGACTACGCTATCCCAGCCCATGTTGCTGTCATGAAAATAAATACAAACTGCAGTTCAGACACTGTTTCAGAGCACCATTATTGAGTAACTGGACTGTGGCAGTTGGAAGGATTAAACAGTAATGAAGGCCACAATTATTCAAATCCTGTCACACAAAATTCCATGTATGACCCTATCCTGGGGCAGTATGTGGCTATGTGGTATAGCTCTTGCTCAAGCCATGTTGTGTGGGACATGATTAGGTATTATGATGTAGATGGTCAGCAGCTTTATAAGCAGTTCCATCATCAATACAAATACTACATTAAAAAATTTTCTTTGCGTCCATCAAAATTACAATATTTCATTTGTACGTGTCACACAGTTTTCCACTTGGTACAACACCAAAAAAAGCGACAAAATCAAACATACATTTTCCGTACCTTTATAAAGACTTGAATATGTGACATTTGAGAACTATGCCATGTATTCCATAAAACCCCACAGACGAACATGTGCTTGTACTTATGAGAAATATCAAAATTACACAGATGCAAATGTAGCAAGAGATATCTTGTCCAAAACATGGGGTTATGACACAACACACTGCCAAAGGAAACAGTAATCTGGCTATGTTTACAACAAAACAAGTGCACAGCACCTCACGACAACAACACAAACGAAAAAGAAATTACAGTCTCTCACATTCAACTGTATGTTATTTTGCAGCCTCATCAAGAGGTATGTTTGTACATGCTCCCAAAACATTGCATGAACAAGACAATGATCTGTAATACAACACCATCACAAGCCCAGTATATTCTATACACCTCCATTCGTAAAATCCTGTGCCAACCACATCACAATGCATTATAGAGTCCTTACCTACAGTAGGGTTAACAGTGGTGAGGGATGTGTATGACCGAGTGCCATTTCCTTCTAGTAGCGTAAGCATGAAAACAAGATGATAGTGCTAAAGTTATAACCAAAAAGTAAGTAGGGTGCCTACTGGCATGGCAATTTGAATCATCATGACTTCAGCAAACAGCATATTGTTAATGTATATTATTAGAGACTGAAAAAAAAAAGTATGGCGCGACACAATATGCGATCTTTGCTGGTTCCCTTACAGAATTTTAAAGGCTATAATATATACTTCCTCCTGATGGTGTGCAGCAGCATTAGCTTATGACTGATGGAAAAACAATGGGCCTTTTCTTACACAATTCTTCAGCCATGCTCAACCATTATTTATCAGACACCTAAAAAAGTACTAAATATCATATACTGAAGGCAGGAAGGTCATAAAAATTTAAAATTAACAGGAACAGTAAGCACCCTACATAATTCTATAAAAAAATGTCTGCGCTCATGACAGCTATTACAGGAATTTCATATATGACTAAATATGCAGGCATCTGCACAATCCTGATGTACTTATTCAACAAGAGGTCTTGGTAGGAAAAATACTTGCCAATATTAGTTACATCACGTACATTGAAAGTGATACTCTGATAAAGCACAGTTCATATGAATATCTGTACTGCTACTTTATTCCAAGAAATCTGTTCAAAACTGCAATGTCCTGGATTTAAAAGGGCCTGAGTTCATATGCCAGTGCCAGCTGCATCGATAAATATATAAAATTTCTTCAAACAAGTTTACTACACACAGCACATGCTCTTGAAATTCCTTGTTTCTACCAAGAGAAATAGCACACAGCACATTAGTAGCCACTACCAAGGTTTCATTACACCTAATGGAACCTACTCATATATTTACATCAACTGTTTCACACTAACAAATTTTTCCAGTACAATTTCCCCTCCCCAGTCATTTTTTTAAATTACTGACAAAGCAATTCCAAATTACAATGTTTGACCCTGTTACGAGATTTCAAACATTCACCAAACACTGAATATATGTATCTGAGCTGGGTGCAGCAGATGCCATCCACTAGGAGTTAATACAATGAAGGCTAACTGTGAAAAGGTTGACAGACAGACAGAATTTTCAGCCTTTATCACCCTCCTGAGATAACTGTCCTAATATATTGACTATTTCAGGTCAGACTGTGGTCTTCTGATCACTCAATTCTAATTTACAAATAAAGTCGTTCTTGTGCAAGCCTGAAGATGTGCGGGAGTAGAGACGCATTCGTTAAACTCAGCACTAGACCAGGTAAGTGGCCAGGTTCGCACCCCAGCCACTTTACCCCCTGGGGGGAAAAAATGTCTGGTAGCCAGTGAAGAGGGGGCCGGGTGGGGCCCAGAGCCAGGCTGGGCACTTGGGAGATGACAAAAATCTCTTGCACCTTGCCAGGAACTGAATGAGAATCTTCAGCTGTCAAGCCTGTGGCCTAGTCACTATACCAACCACACTACCATACCTCCCAATTTGAAGTCATCACATAAACAATAAACACATTAAACATTCTTTCTGGCATTTGCAAAAATAAAATGTGGTCTTTCGGATTATGTCACCCTGCAGTTTGGTATACAGGTAAACGCTAACAAGTGAAGCAGTCCCATTACAGGCCAGGAAAGGCCCAGAGGGTTCCAGGAAGTTAAGGTTCCCAGACTTCGTGACAACGGCCCAGGATGGTGGTAAGGTTGTCAGCCTTATGCACCAGCCGCCTTTACCCCCAGGAAATACTCCTGGTACTCATTTCTGCTAGAGGCTGAGTCGACCCCAGGGCCATAGTGCAATTGGAAGGATTTTATGACAATGAAAAATCCACTGACACCAGCTGGGATTGAACCAGCGACCTTCCGATTTGTAGCACAGCACTTTAACCACTGTGCTACCACAGTTTTGGTATATGGGTACCAACATTAAAAGAGGAACAACTGACCAGCACACGTAAGGTAGACGTCTACTACAATGAAGACAGGGATAGTATGTTGTTCCAATATGATGGTAGCCTCTTACCACAATATGTAGTGTCATACCCCAGTAGATTACAATATCAATCTGCTGAACTGCAGAAACATCAAATTTCAAATTGAGGTCAGTGTTACCTAAAATAACCCTCAAGATATATCATGAAGCACGCAAGACAATTTCTATTTTCATATTAGCAAAGGAATGGAATTACAGTTTTTCTTCTTTCAGAAATATAAAATGATGATCTCCAGCAAGAAGGTGAAGAATAAGGAACTAAAGAGTATGTTTTAACTTACGTGCACACCTATACACATGAGGTCTAATTAGGAAGTATCAAGACTGAATACATAAAATCAATATATGGTACTGGATGGGCCATCAACCACCTTCAAAGCAGGCTCCTGACTTGTTCCATTGTTACTGCAAGTGCAGGAAGCACTGTTAAAACTTGGTTTTTGGAACTGTTAAGAGCAGTTCTATTACATTACATCAAACTATTACCATATCATAAAATCTTTAGGCACTTAGCATTTCTTTATCTTTACTGGACATAACAGGATCACAAGGAGCCATACTAAGTATGTAAATGCATGTCTCATTTGTGCAATACAATCAACTCCTGCACAAGCTGGGCTCAATGGGTTATGTGTATTGTCAAGGTAAATTTGCTGCCTGCTGGATTCACACCCTTTTTTTTTTCTCCTCATTTTTGTACATATTTACAATGTTCTGCATTTCAAGGCATCTCAGCATATGTCAACAGAAAGAGCGATTCCTGTTCTCCCGTTGTGGTACATACTTGTGTGGAACATGTGTCATAACCAATGACAACTATTAGCACCACTTTGGTCTGGCTGTGTACTTGGCACACTTCTTCAGCTGTGGTAAGAAAGTGGAGGGGCTTCCATGATGATGAATATGTGTTGGGAAGTTATTTGGGGGAGGGGGGAAAAAAAAACCCTAATTACCAAAAATCTAGAAAGAACATGGTTATTTACAAGATCCCACATGAATTGGGGAAAATGCAAATTGATGAAACTGGCGGACTTTTAGCTACAAGATTAAGGGAACATACATACAATTTGAAAGAAGGACACTTGGCCACATCAAACTGGCAATGGATGCAAGGTGGTATTTTACAATTTAAGCCTATTCCTAATTACAGGAAATACAAGCAAACAGCTCATATGTTAAACGTGGAAATTTCACTGTTTGGTTCCACTTGATAGTGAAGGAGTTAAAATATGAATTGAGTAAGTCTCTTGTTTCTCTCATACTACATTTTGTTGGTTCTTCCATCCAACAGCGCTTGTTTTTGTTACTTTTTTTGTTGGTTCTTAGTTCCACAAACAGAGGGTGTTGGTTTTTACATATACTTCACTATTTTATATTTTACTGATTCTTCAGATATTTTATCAGATTAGTTATTAATATTATGCAGGACTATTTTATATATATATATATATATATATATATATATATACCAACTTGTTAAAATTTCTTTAGGTTTGCTTATGTGAATTTATATTTTTAGACATAATGGGTAGTGTTCCTCACGTTCAACTACTGTAACGCAGCGTGTTTTTATTGAACATGGTGTGATGATGGATTAAGTCCAGGTGCATGTGAGTGATTTTAGTTATGTGAGAGCACTGTCAAGAAACTACATCTTACAGTGCTGCTTGTATTGGGTATCACAATCATTTCACAACTTGTTACAATACACTAAAGATGTTTTCATAGTTTTTTAAGATTCAAGCACATGAAAAGAAATGTTGAAGTATTTTCTTTATGCTCAAATGTAATCATTCACAGAATGAATTTTGAGATGAAACACAACTTATTCCCAAATCTTCAGTCACAAAGTATAAAAATACAACTCTTCATAAAATTCACAAACTCACAAACTGTGAATCTCTTGTCACACTCACTAATAATTCATCACTTACATTAGTTCAAGGGTGTCCATAATGCTTAGTATTTTTGAAGGAAATTCATCCTACTATAAAACAATATAAGCATCCAAAAAGTGGAACTAGTCTCATTACTGCATCTCCAAATGCCCTGTACATCAACTTCTAAGTTTTGGTTCCTATTTTTACAATTTTCAAATTGACATGTAACAAAAATTCTCTGCTCTAAACACTGACCACAAATAAGTGAAGCAATGAAATCAGCTGTAAACATCCTTAAACATGCAGTAACATATCAGTACATGTATGAATTCAGTGCAGCAGAGCAATTATTTGAGATATATATATATATATATATATACACACACACACACACACACACACACACAGTCTCAGTACTCTGTGATCAGACTTTTTATCACATTTTCACAGTTCCCGACATTTCAAAGGACAATTTACAACAATGCTGTTACAGAAGCAATGTTTCAGAAAATATCATAATGTTTTGTGATCAACATATTTACAGAGAATACTAATAATGGGGGGGGGGGGGACACAAAACA
>Ga0123357_10003069_pt1 | contig 18939 bp, 16 predicted proteins | sample TergutEmb28metaG_FD_89873 | JGI IMG/M metagenome (GOLD analysis project Ga0123357, IMG submission 89873) | Embiratermes neotenicus P4 segment gut microbial communities from Petit-Saut dam, French Guiana - Emb289 P4 | ecosystem: Host-associated > Arthropoda: Insects > Digestive system > Gut ...
ATACCTGATGAGTACAGAAATAAAATTTTAACTAAATATGTTTATATTGAGAAAAGTTATGTTAATGTAAAGGGACTCGTACGGTACTACGGAGTTGTAAGGTTAAAGGTCCGGTTGAGAGTTCAAATGTCCGGTCCACCAGGGGTGGGCAGTGTTCACAGCTGTCGGGCGTCAATGTGTTAAGATTCTGTATAGATCTTGGTTTCAGTATTTCCATAATAGAAGCAGGCAAGACATCTTTATGCTCATATTGTCCATTTATTGCATTTGATCTTCAGTATCAACACCAAGAATCAAAAAGAGACAGGTATAGTGCATAATATGAATTTTCATTAGGAAGTTTTACTCTCATCATACCTTCCAGTGTTACTTTGAATTTCCAGACCATAATATGCTTGTATGAGATCACCATGACCATGATTTTGATGGCCTTGATCAATTGATGTTTCCATCAGACTTTTGTCTCCATTTTGCTCTTTCTGAGCACTTCTCATCCATTGTCATTTGCACATGATGCAGTGTTAATATAATTATTTTCATTTTGTCTGAACTGGCTTTAATTTCTTAGCACTTTTAAAATTCACTTTCCTCCCTTCACAAAGATACTGTATGTAATCTTAACCTGACATTGGGGTTCTACCAGACAATTGCATGTGTGCTAGATTCCAGAGTTCATCGGTACATGTTTTGATTAGTGAAATGGAAATTTGTATGAAAAATGTGATAAATCGCAATTAAGAGAATGTTCTGAATTTCTGAGTCTCTGCTAGTGACTACACATCAGCATTTATGTATTTATTTGTAGTTTATATACTGATACGTGGCAGTTAACTCAGGCTGTGGAGAATCATACAATTCATCAAACCTTGGATGATAATGAAGAATGAACTTAAAGGGGCTTGAAAGGGAATTTATTGTGGCATGTGTAGAGGTACTATCTTGGCATTTACATGGAGAGACTGAAAAAAACCATGAAGAACCTCAGAGTACTTGATGTTCTGGCCAAGAGTCAAACCAAGCACCTTCCAGTACAAATTAGAAGTGTTTGGCTAAGCTGGAGAACCAGAATAGCATAGTCAGTAAAGCAGACTATGGGCTGCATGGTCTGGGGTTCCAATTCTGGCAGGGGAAAGAGATTTTTTTCTTGAAAATGTTCAGGTCAGCTGGGGCCCACTCAGCCTCCTGCTTGGTGGGTACCAGGGTTTTCCTGGGAGTAAAGCAGGCGGACATGAAGTTGACTTACCGCCATCTAGTTCCAAGATTGAGTAAGTGTGGAGCTAAACCTCTACTCTCCCTTATATGCCTATACATGGTGTGGACAGGGAAAACTTTGCCATTAACTGCTTGAGCCAGCTTGATCAGTTGGTTGTCATATACAGAGTAATGTTTCACCACAATGTGGGCAGATGTCACTGACAATTCCAAACTTTCCAGTTTCTTTCTAAACACAATTTAGTGAATAGACTCACTGAATGCTTGCAGTTTCATTACTGACTTTTATTGTCAAAAGAAGAAATTTGTGCCAGCAACCATAGTTGTGTATGAAAGAGTGCAACTGAATGTGTCTGGTAGAGGTAATATGTATCATCTAATTATTTGGCTTTGATGGAGCAGATCCTCTGTACATGAATTTTTACTTCACACTCGGGAGCTGGGGTAGCATAGTCAATATGGTGACCAGGCTATGATGTGAGGTTGGGATCCTATCAGGGGCAGGAGATTTATTTCCTCTCCACAACATCCAGACCTGCTCTGGGGCCCACCCAATATCCTACTCAATGGATACTGGGGGGGGTATAGTGGCTGACATGTGAGGAACACCACTTGCTTCTGTCAAATGCCATTGTTTAGAATGAAGAGAGGTATCTACACCTTCCCTATGTGCTTTCATGGGATTTATGGGGACATTTTTACCTTTTACCTTTCACCACAGTAAAATTAAATGTCAGTGTCTAGTCCAAAGTTTTCAATTTTCCTATGTAAATTGTTTTGTGAAAAGATATGGAATGTTGGTTATTACCAAACTTTAATGTCAAAAGAGAAAATTTGTGCCTGTATTAATGGTTGTACATGGAGTACAATTGAATATGCAGATTGTGTTCATTTGCTTAGTTTTGATGGATGAAATCCTAATTTTAATTATTTCCAATTTCTTGATTTGGAAGGTATGCAGTCCTCGATTGCTTTTTTACTTCACACTAAACCTTCTGACCAAACATTGTGGCAGAGTGAGAAGTCCTGTTTTGTGTTAGGAAGTCCAAAATTCAAATTTGGCATGACTACTATTTGTGATATCAGGCTTCTAGTGCTGTGTAAATGAGATCTTTGCTCTTTTGTGATGTCCAAAAAGAATTCTTCTTGGGCTGTCTGACCCTTGAAGAAAGGACCAACCATTTGTCCCAAAATGTCAGTAATTAACTGCCAATCAACCCTGCATAACATAACAGAAGAGCGACAATCTCATGTCTGCTATTTGTCTTGATTTTCCTTAAACCCTCCAGGCAAATGCTGGAATGGTATTCAAATGAAGCCATGCCTGCTTCCTTCCACACCCTTTTAAATTCATGATTCACCCATCATTGTACCATTTGACTGTCCAACCTGATCTATTGAGTGTTTCATTAAATGTGTTGTAAACAAAAATAATGGACACAAATCCTTTGTTTGCATATGGTGTGCACAAGGTTTCACTAATAATAATTAAAGACTAAGAAACATACCTTGAATAATGCATATCTGGTAACAAGGTGTGTGTGTGTGTGTGTGTGTGTTTGTGTGTAATTTTGGATTCTTGTATGCTTTCTTCTGGGTAATTCCCTGGTGTCTGAATTTTATATGCCAACGTTTCGAAACACTTTTTCTGTTCCATCTTCATAGGCAGGTAGGTATGAAGTATGACTAGATTTGAGAAATGTTGGAGTATTTATACGGGAAAGGGTTTGGCTCTAAAATAGCCTGAGCCAACTGGAAGGAGAGTGAAAGGGTCATACTTCATACCTACCTGCCTATGACGATGGAACAGACAGTGTTCCGAAACGTCGGCATATAAAATTCAGACGCAAGGGAATTACCCAGAAGAAAGCATACAACATTCAGAACACGGCAAAAGTTTGAAATCAAGAATTTTGGATTCTTTTTTTTTTTTTCCTAATATGATAATGACAGTGACAAATCTATAATTGTGTTTTTTTGTTTATGAGCTACAGACCATACATAACGAAACCCATATTAACAGCCACTGTTAATCAGTAAATGCAGCTTGACATTGGAAATTTTATATGATATGATGAACAAGAAAGAAGTCTGTAACAATTTTAGTAATCTTTTCTACCAGAAAGAAAGGAGTGATTCTAGGCTTCAGTAACAGAGAATTTTTATTTTCAGACCTGAGTACAGAATATTTTCATTTGTATCATCCTTAAAATTTGTGTACTTTTGTTGTTTAGTAATCTACAACCTTGTAATCTTGTCCCTTACATATAGTTCTTTGTAATTGTAATAAAAAGCATTTCGTTGAAGCTGGTAATCATACAGCGAGCATATTTACATATCATTGTATAAAAACTAAGACAGATAACATTTTAAATTACAGTATTCATACAGGATAATATTCATCTTAATCAGCATGCATTTTCAGTTAAAATGATTATATCTTAATCGTGATTTATAACAGAATATTGAAAGTGAATAGTAAATGTTTGTCTCCAAAATTCTGAAGGTACCATAAAGTAAACCAGTATTTCATGACTTGAACAATTTATGCTGCTTTATATAGCAAATGAATGTAGCTGATAACATGAAATATCATAAGTACAGAAAATATTGGGTCAAAACAATAGTATATATTATGTAAATGCTGGTATTTAGAACCTAAAGAAACTGCATTTGCAGAAATATAAAACTACGCCACTTAAAAATCTTACCACTAAATTTCTCCGTGATCTTTATGTTAAAAAGTGGGAAAGGGAAAATGTCATTTTCCTGTGTATAAAATTTGAATTTTGTGTATTAAAATCCCAATTTAAGTTTGCATCATCTAGCACTCTGCATTAATTTTTTTTGACCCTGGCCAAAGCTTCATATCAACAGTGTACTTGTTATTGTTGTTGTTGTTTTTCTTCTTCTTCTTAGGGCCCATCAGCTTATGCACCAAATGCACCGCAGCCTTAGGCATATTGTGCAGCCCTAATATTTCATTCAGCACAACCTCAGTAACCCTGTGCCTTGTATGAAGTGGCAAAGGTCCCTTACTGAGGCTGTGCTTATGTCTTTTGGTTCTACAGTCAACCTTCCAAAGACATTATAACGCTGTCGAGCTAACACCTCGCAACAGCAAATGATGTGCTGCACTGTTTCAGTCTCCATCCCACAAAATCTGCATAATGTATCCCCATCAAACAGGCCCATATATCAACAGTGTACTATTTTTCCCCAAATTAGTTTATAATGTTTTAGTTTTGTAACCAAATTTACCAAAACCCTGTCCATACTACAATATATACCTTCATTTAATGCCATTTATATACCCACCTTCACTGTTTGTTCAAAGAAACCTGCGAGTTGCTGCATTGTTTTATCTCCTTGAGCATGTGCATGTGGAAGGAGTGAGTGCAAGGAATATTGATGTCAGTTATGATAGATATCCTCTGTATGTTTTGTTCTTTGTGTTGAAATTTGTGTGTAAGGCGCATTTATTTAGTTGAACTTTGTACTAGTAATAGAAATCTATCATTAACATTATAGAAAACACGGGCAGAAAAAAGGTAGAAACTGCCCAGTAGCAAACTGCACATGATCCAAGAAGCAGTAGTCAGTCCAAATATGTTGTACAGAAATGGCCACCTTAGATTTTTGTTGTTGTCTCCTGGTAAAATTAAAGAACAGAATAATGAAAGCAGAAATTAAATTTTGTACATTAAAAATAATGGAATAACATGAAGAATTTGAGAGGATTTTGTTGGAGTGCTTTAGCAAATGAGACCTCATGAAATCCTTCAGTTAGTGGGCGTGTCTTACTTGAGTCCTGAGACTTGAAATGGACAGTTTTAAATCACCAAACGGCTGTTTTCATAGATTTAAAGGCAGGAATAATGTACAATGCAAAACTGTCTCTGGTGAAAGTGGAAATTTCTGCCAAGACTATACTGATCACTGAAGTGATGAATTACTGCCTGCTTTAAAGCAAGGATTTATACAGACAGACTTTTTTAATGAAGTTAAAACAGAACACACCCCTGCCTTATTGCTCAACAGCAGCTTGATTATAATACAAATATTTAATATTATCAAATTGGAAGCCTACAAAGGTGAGAAATACTCAAAAGGTTACTACTAGTGCTGCTGTAATAAATGCACAAGCCAAGTATGCTAAGTGTTTCTGTCTTTGTAGATTTAAGCAAATGTATGCAAGTAATTATAGAGTTTCACTGCTTGTTCATGATTTTCTCCAGTTAGAGAGAGAAATGTTCTTGATTTAAAATGTAGAAATCATGGAGTCTTCATTCTACTGGGATGTGGTGACTCGTCACTGGGTGAGTGGTGTGTAACATTTCGCAACAGTGTAAGTGGTCTCATTTCAAGGGGCCAAATATCCACACTTTCTCCAGATGTTGGACACCAATCAACCAGTGATGAGACAACGTATTCCAGAAGAATGAAGACCTCAAATGTCCTGCTCCCAGTCTCATAGAAATCTTGTCCCTAAAGCAAACCTTAAGTGGGTATTCCTACATTCTCCATTCCTTGAACAGATGGACCTTCATTTTGGTAGACTGAAACAAATGAATGTATGTAATTATTTAGTTTCACTTTCTGTTCATGATTTTCTCCATTTAGAGAGACAAATGTTCCCCTCTTCTTGATATAAAATATAGAAATCATGAAGTCTTCATTCTCCTGGGATGTGGTGACTCATCACTGGGTGAGTAGCATCTAATGTTTAGCAACAGTGTAGTGGTCGCATTTCAAGGGGCCAAATATCCACACTTTCTCCAAATGTTGGACACCAATCAACCAGTGATGTGATATCACATCCAAGAAGAATGAAGACCTCAACTGTACCACTCCCAAAGTCATAGAGATCTTGTCCCTAAAGCAAATCTTCAATGGGTATTTCCATGTTCTCCATTCCTTGAGTAGCTGGACCTTCATTTGTTTTAGAGACCATTCTAATGGTAGTGTACTAAGTAACTCTCACTCTCCAAGGGTTTGAGTAGGTTCTAAACCACTGTCCATGTCTCATCATAAGTGGCTTTGATTTCATAATCACATTAAACTTAATACAAGCATATATAATTTTGCAAAAATTATCTATAACTGAGTACATCATTTTAACTGATATTTACAAGTTGATTACATGTATATTCAGGTCTGGCTTGAACAGGGGAAAGGAGTACTTAGGACACATTATTTTAGATTAGCATGCCCTCAAACAGGTACAGAAGACTTTTCAAGTAAGCAAGTCAACATGATGTTTTTATAACACACAGCACATACAAGTCTATTTAAATTACAGACGACTTTGTAACAGTACTGTTGAAGTTCCCCAGAAATCATTCAAGCCAGTTCTTTTTATAGTCAATCATACAATGTACAAAGAACATACGAGCTATTGGTGCTGTAACGATTAATAGGTAATGTTTATTTTTTTACATTCCTCAATCGTGTTAGAAATGCACCAGACTTATTTTAAAGCTTGTACCCGAACGTTGATATTAACTATCATTACATAATGAATAATTGAAATAATGGCAATACAACAGTGTGAATATAAATGAGATTGTTGCAGAACTGACACATCTTGAAGACAACAATGTAACTCATGATATAATGATACAGTGCGAACAGACCCTTGTGTAAGAGATGTCTACAGGAAGGGATAGAGGGTGGTGATTTTTTAATGTTCCTGTGTTTTGAGGTTACATTCCACAATTATTCTATAAAGTTATAAAATAATGGTTGCAAAGTACAGTTGATGAGTGCTGGAGATGGTTTGTTCAATTATAGTTGCTGCTGATGAACTGAGCTCCAGTCCAACTCCTACTACTAGATGGCACACTTCAAAGTAGCCTCTACCCACACCATGTTATTATATCACATGCCCATATACATACTATTGTCATAACCACCCGATTCACTTCTGCTAAGTTCATGTACATATGCATGAACTGCTGGAGACATATTCTGCAATGTCTGGATGAGAGTGGGAGGGCATTACCAGAATCACTTATAGGTGAACCATACTTTGAATCGTGCCACTCTTTAGTACAGGAAGAGGAATACATCGATCAAGTCAGGTGTAACAAAAACAAGCATATAAGCCAAGATAAAAAAATATGTTGAAAAAGACCAACCTTCCATCAAACTACACACTCGACATTTTATAAAACATATTTTCAAGATTAATGAATATTGGTGAAATTTTGACAGCAAAATATGAGTGACAAGCACAACTAAAAATACAGCATTCTGCTATATACTTTCCAAACTTGGCATGAAAATATATGAGAAATATACCAGTCTTACATCTGACAACCAACACCTATGGCTCCATCTTTTTGAATATTTTAATATCTATAAATATTATATTTCAGTTGTTTGTTTTTAGGAGTTAATAACAAAAAAGAATATTAATATCATATTCCAGCTATTACTGTTCGGCTACCACTGACCATATACTAAATTTGGCAGTTTTACTGTAAAACAAAAATATTGTAAAACATGGTGTTTTTTGTGTACTGCATTTTTTACCTGCCTTATGATGTTTGTATATTTTAGCCTGAAGATGGTTGATAGCTAGACCAAAACATGTAACTTTTAAATAAAAATGCAGTTGTGTTACACTGACTGTTTAATATTATTTGAATATTTTTCTGAAGACACAATTGGATGAGTTCTATTAAGCCAAAAACTTGGAATGTTGGCCACAAAATAATGTAATGCTTCACATAACATATTATAATAAATGAGATATACAATGTACTTTGAGCTAGAAGATATCAGACTGACTGAACTTCCTGTTATGTTATAGGGCTATTTTCTTCCACACCTACACTTCATCTGGACCAAAAAAGAGCTCAGTTTTTCAGTAAGCATCATTAGTTATGACCTAAAACTGTCTTCAGCCTAGTTCTTCAGACTGTGATATCATGTTCCAACTTAGTCAGTGATAAATTCTATCAACAATTCTTGAGGAACTATTATGAAAGAGGTATAATAAATATGGAACTAAAGTATGAAATGATCAATTCAATAATGCCAAGGTATTGTCACAAACAGTGGAAACTATTTGGATTACAGAATTCTGAACTGATTTGCTTGGTAGTGTTGTGGCTAAGCACCTATGATTTGGAGGAACCTGCAGCTGCAATCTTCAGTATAGCACAGTTCTCGAAATACAGGTTACTGCCTAACTACATGGCATCACATTCTAGAAGAACATAATCTTAATACTCACTGCTGTGAACACCTCAATTCTAGGACAGCGGAATCTGTGATCTGCTAGGTCAATCCATAACTGGATTTTTCTGATTAACAGCTTGTGTACTGGCAAATGTGCAGTGTTATTTCACCTTCTTGGTTTTGGTTTTGTCAAAAATCATATGTTTGATTTAACCTAAACACTGCAACCAAACAAAATGTACAGTCTATACTGGAAGTCCATATAATACAAATACCTCATCACTGTTTGGTCTAGATTTTATTATTGTGCTCAGCACTTAGAGATGGTACACATGAAACACAATTTAGTGACCAGTTTGGAGAAATTCTGTTTGAAATTTGTTCACATTTTAGAGGTAGATTCTAAAACCAGCATGGTCTACATGTCATACATTATATACACCCCCCGCCCCCATTCAACACATTGTTATATTCATCACAATAAAAATGCTTGCAGTCAATCAACAAGCAAAGTATTTGTGATTGACCTTCATGCTGCTGAATCCATAATACAAGAGGCATCTGTGAAATTCTGTCCTTGCTGTGCACATATCAATGTAGTGAGACTTCCGGCTCAGTTTCTTCAAAACTACCTTTTGGATGTATTCAAAATGACTGGGTATTTGCATGTAGTCCCATCTATCACGAACTTATAAATTTCAAGTAATACCTCTCTGCTTTCTTTGTATTGCATTATAGAAGAATTTAGAAGTTTCTGTCATCTAAAAATTTGGATACTTTGTACCAGTGTTTCCAGTGTTCTGTGTCTTGGAGCTATGGGGATTCCATGAGATAGTTCCAGTCATATCCAACATTTCCATGCTTACAGTCACAAAGAACTTTATCATTTACTCTGTTGTGTGTTGTACCAGCCAGTTAGAGACTTCCTGTGAAAATGTGTAAACAGGAGTGGGGAAGGCATGCTTTGGAGTGCTCAACTTGACACTACACAGACAGGAGGTCAATAAATGAGAAAAATTATATTTATGTTTGAGCATTACATGTATCAATTTTTTGGTTTGAAAATATATTTCATTTTACTTCCTTGTAAGGTATTATTATTATTATTATTATTATTATTATTATTATTTCTAGAATTCTGTTATCTGTATATTTTTTAAACCCAAAAGTACTCTTGGCTAAATACATTTGGTACACATTGCCTAGTACTGTAAATCACCTAACCTTAGCCAACATAAGAGTACTAAAATCTGTGTCCACAAGTATTTCCAAACCATCTTCATAATATAAAGTAGGCATGTGTATGTACTCAGTATGTAGGTGCAATGATTTTGTTCCTTGAAAGGGGAACACAGGTACCTGGATGTGACAATGATGAGTCTCTCTCAAGTTAATGAACTCCAAGAACATAATGCTTTTGAATTTTCATGGTGATTCAGTGTTAATGCTGAACCTGTTTTTTGAAAACAGCCCATGCTACCCAGTTCAAAAGCCCCAGAACGATATCAATATCAATAATGAAGTTTAAATGAAGCATGTCAGGTTTTAATGTAAAGTCTTGGAAAATAAGTGAAAAGTATTATTTTTTGCATAGAGTGGGAGGTAAGAGCCTCAAATCTTCCATTTCATGGATAACAATGTAAAAAAAGCCAAAAATTTTATGACATCCATGACCTGCAACTGGAAGAAATGTTGTTTATATGGCCTGCTAAACTGAAAAGAACAAGCACATAAAACCCAAGTGTTTTGTATGAGCAGTAAAGGTAAAGTATGAAGTTGCCTATCATACCATGAAGACAGATGAGGAGTGGAGGGAGGTATAGCTCTGGGCACCCCTAAACTCAGCACTAGATAGAGGCAAGTGGTCAGTCTCACGACCTCACTGATTCCCCTGGTGGGAAAGAAAACCGTTGGACAGAGGCTGGGGAGGACCCAGAATTGGTCTGGATGCTGTGGAGGAAAAAATAAATGCTTGCCCCTGCCTGGAATTGAACACTGTCACTTCAGCTGCTCACCCCACAGTCTAGTTCCTGTACTGATTGAGTGAAACTTGTGTAGCTTATTACTTAATGAAATTCGTGCATTGGTTGGTGCAGCAAGCAATACCCGAGTGCTGCACGTATACATACTTACATGGAGAAAAACACTATCTTTTCAGCACAACTACACAATTTATATCTATCACGAACTACCAGACCTGAGTTTATTATTACGTTCAATAATGTCTATTGTTTAGAATTGTAACCCCTTCCCCGCTCAACATACCTGGGCAATTTAATTGACATTTTATAATAAATAACAACAGAATATCTTTCTCACTCAAGCAGCGTTATGTCACGGAACTGCGCTGTACAACAACTCACTACCTGGCCAACCGCCTCACAACTGGCTCTCTTGAAAACACTGCAAGCTGATTCAGTGGATGATTGAAATAGATGGCTCCACCCATTTTTCATCCTCGGCACTAGATGGAGGTGACGGTCAACTGGGATTCGAACTCCGGATAGTTCAACTCGTAGCCTAGTCACTATACTGACTCCGAAGAATCCTTGTATAAGTTTTATTTCGGTATTATTTAACTAACACTGCTTTGTTATTTGCAAATCATTCGCAACACGGAAATGCTTTATCCCCATTGTTTTTAAAGTTTGCACTTGAACATAAAATAGGAACATCCAGTAAAATCAGAATAACTGAAACTGGGTGGCAAATGACGACGCTGTAGTGCGCCAACTGTCTTTATCACAATCGTTGTTTTACGTTAGGGCAAAAGCTCTTCGACATTTATGTTGGCACCATCTTCCATGTCTTCTGCAAACTTTTGCAAAATACCTTGAAAATGGCGGTAGTATAAGCGTCGAAATGCGTCTGTTCTAGAGCAAAACGACGATTTATTTAATGTACATTTTCCATGCAACTATGTTACTGTATTGTACTGTACAGAACTGTAATATTTAGGTCGGTTTCATCCCTTTTTATAGGCCACGAAGGCCCTTAGGGTGAGTAGAGGTATAGCTCTACTCTTTCTAAGACCTCGGCACTAGATGGGGGTGGGGGTCAGCCTCACGCCCCGGCCGCCTCTACCCCCGGGAAAGACCTGGTACCCACTGTACAGGAGGCTGGGTGGGCCCCAGGGCCGGTCTGAACAGGTGCGGAAAATCTCGCCCCCACTGGGATTCGATCTCCGGACCGTCCAGCCCGTAGCCAGTCGCTATACCGACTACGCCACCCGACCCACCCGAACTGTAACATTTAATCATTATAACTATTTTAATCATAAGTGAAATCTCTAACATGAGAGTTTAATCATAAACTGCACTTGAGAAAGAAAGCTCCCTGAAGATGGGCAACAGTTAAGGCCGAAACATGTCCGAACATTAATCAACAAATAAAAGTGTTGTGCAACAAGTTGGCGTTAAATTTGAGATAGAATGTGATAAAGACATTTGGCTTACTACACCGTAAGGTAGGCCCACTCTACGTATAAGCCACGCGGAGTCTACAGCATGATTGACACAAAAGCCTAGTCTACAATGGGCAAAACAGGAATAACTGAAATAACGCAGAATCTCTGTTAGATCCTAGTAATGAGTTTGGACTTGAAATAAACACAACGAAAGCTGAAGTTACAGATCACATTTCGTTACCAGAATGCGGGACACAATCATAGTATGAATTATCAGAAAGATCGAAAATGTGGCAGAACCCAAATACGTATTTAACAGCGACAATAAATAAAAATTGCTTTCGTTAATAAATGAAGAATTAATAAGAAACGTCATTTGGCAAGTACCGAATGACTCGCGGAAATTTTTATAAACAAAACTGTATGAAAGTATAGACCAACGGGATAGTGCTCCCAGAATCATCGTAATTCCTAGAATGGAAGGTAAGTTATAATTTTTTCGTATGAGATATGCTTGTTTTGCAGCATCTGATTCGGACGTGACATTGTGGTCGTTGCTAAAAATCGTACATTTTCAAATACAAGGAATGGAACTATATTTCTTTGTTTGTAATAAAGGGACACCAATTTGATTCGTTGTTATGAAAATATATTTAAAAAAAAAAAAGAACAGAATATTAAAAGATACCACGACACAACTCAAGGAGTTCGGTTCTATTATCCATTAAGAAGGGGCAATATAATTTAGTTTCCAAAGTACAGTTTAATTAAAGGTTTAATTTACGACATACGTCTCAATGCAGCCAAATACACAACTTTGAAAGTTCTCTAAAAAAAACTTTCAGTAACATGAAATAACAGTACAATATTTATTGGCAGTTCTACATGTTGCGTTTCCTGACAAAAACACGTCGTTTCTAAAGCTGATTTCTGAAAATTTAAGATAAGAACAAGAATTCCGAAAATGAAAGCAAGGCGAGAGAGCGTAACCCTTTAAAGAACAAGAGTAATCTGAATTGTATGTAAAGATTTGGTTCGTACCGCGCAGTAAACACTGTCCCTCTCGGTTGTAAAAACCAGTCAGTTAATGCTGTGTAGGAAAGTGATCGCTATTGTTCTGCGAGCCATACTAAACACATAAATACACTACGTGATCAAGACAGCATTTGCGAGTGTTCAACTTGGTGTCACGTATAGTAATCGCCGCGCCTTAAGTGTTAAATGCGTGCTTCCCTGGCGATTGACGAAGACGCAGACCGCAACAACATAGTGCAGATGTCCGTGTTTAGGCGCGTTCGCAAAACTGGGAAAAGCTACTATTACTCCTTCATGTCTGTCCGTCCGTCCGCATGGAACAATTCGGCTCCTATTAAACGGATTTTAATGAAATTTGATATTTCAGTATTTTTAGAAAATCTAGAAAATTCAGGTCTCATCAAAGTATGCAAAGGATAACGGGTATTTTACTTCAAGGCCAATATACAATTCTGATCGTATGTCGCTTAGTTCTTCTTAGAATGAGAAATATTTCAGACACACTTGTCCAGAGGCTGAGAGGTGGCAACCCCACCACTGGACTACCTAGCGGTAGGCTAGCAACCCGCTCTAGGGAATTGTTACTTTCGAGCCTCAACAAAAAGACAAAAGGACGGCCAACTTGACGAGGAACTATGGCAAGAAAACGGTTGAGCGAAAATGGAAAAAGCAAAATGTAATCTAATATTCAACCTGGGATGTAAGGGGAACAGACCATCAAGAAGAGTAACTTGACTGTGTATTAAATGAAAAAGAAATTACAGTAGCAGCAATTACAGAATCAAAAAAGAAATTGACGAGAAAAATGGAAACAAATATTTACATCGTAATATATGGTAGTGCAAACAGACGTACATGACCTCAGGAGGGTGTAATGATTTAGATTCATAAGTCAATCAAAAACATTATTGCAACTACGCATACTGAAGTGAAAGAATAATTTAGGTAACACAAAATATTGGAAGAGGGAAATCATTACATTTTGGACTGTCTGCCCCAGAAGAAGGAGGAGCTGAAGAAAATGAAAACTCTCATAACCAGTTACAGAAAATATTAAACAAAACTAACAAAAATGGTTCCATCTTATTCTCAGGAGACTTGAACGCTAAAATAGGAAATGCTGAAATCCGTAATATGGTAGGAAGTTTTGCAGAACCGGTACAAATACCAATGGATTGAAACGAAGCGACTTTGCCACACATAACAACATTAAAGTAATGAACTCATTCTATAAACTAAAAAATACACATACATACACATGGCCAGCTTGCAATTCCAAAACAATTTTAGACTATTTCCTTGCAAAGAGGAAGCTATCAGAACTCTTCCTAGACGTGAGAGTTTAGAGGAAGTGATATTAGTTCTGATAACTTTTTGACGTTGGCTAAATTAAGATTTCCACCAAAATGGTTACATTTACCCCAGAAACCTGCAAGCGAAGAAAATATACTTCATTATAAAATTAAATCACTCAATGTCAAAAGTATACAATGGCTATACTAACAAAGAATTCAAAACAAAATAAAAGAACATCCAGAAAGCAGCAATATTGTTTTGGAATGCAGGAACATCACGAGCATAATTTCACGGGCAGCAGACGAAAGTTTGGGGAAATAAAAAGCTTTGGCACAAAAGAAAAAACTAAAAAATATGGGACGACGAAATAAAATTAATTGTACAACAGAAAAAAAAATAGCAATCAAGAAGCATCTTCAAACAAAGATCATAGACAATGACACTGAATACAAGCACAGAACAGCCACTGCCAAAACAGAAATCTGAAAAAGACATTGCAAATCCTTGGAAGAATTTAAATCACTCTTAAAATCTACCATACACAAAATGAAACCAAACACATTTAAACTACTGAAACACATGAACATAGATACTAAAGAATCAGCAAATATAAACCCTGGCCCAAGTAAAGAAATATTTTTACATTATTATAAGGAATTATGAATTTATAAACTCTCTTCAAGATAATTATTGGAATACAGAAAATTTTGACAAGGAAATTAAAGTAATGGTTGAATTGAAAGAAACACCAAAAAACAAAAAATGGAAAATCACCTGGTGAAGCTAATTTGAATTCTGAGCTTTATAAATACGCAGGAGACTCATTTCATGAGAGACTACTGGTTTTGTAATATCATTTACATAATGGGAGATATGCCGGAAGAGTGGAAAAACAGTATTGTCATACCTTTGTATAAGAAAGGTGACAAACAAAAGATGGAAAACTATAGAGGAATTAGCTTCCTTAATGCATGTTATAAACTATATAGTAAAATTTTAAATAAAAAATTGAACGCACGAACAGAAAATTACCCACTGGCATGCCAGAATGGATTCCGAAAAGGCAGAACTCGTATCGATCCGTTGTTTAGCATGGAATTACTTATAGAATAACAGAGAGAGTGAGAGAGAGGGAGAGAGAGAGAGAGAGTTTAATTTGGAAACACATTTAGCATATCTTGATTATATGGAAGTCTTTGAAAATGTTAAGGAGACAAACTTTGAAATATTACACAATAAAAATATTCCCCATTGGTTATTAAAAATTATAATATAAATTTACTCTGGAAACAAAATAAAAGTGGGGACCGCGGTAGCACAGTGGTTAGGGTGCTGTGCTACAAATCGGAAGGTCGCTGGTTCGATTCCAGATGGTATCATTGGAATTTTTCATTGACATAATCCTTCCGATCGCACTATGGCTCTGGAGTCTAACAGAAGTACCAGGAGTATTTCCTGGGGGGTAGAGGCGGCCGGTGCTTAAGGGTGACAACCTTACCACCATCCTGTGCCGTTGTCATGTAATCTGGGAACCTTAATGTCCTGGAACCCTCTGGGCCAATCCAGGCCTGTAACGGGACTGCTTTACCTTAATAAAATAGAAGTAAGGATAAACAATCACTTACCAGAAGAACATACAACTAATCGCGGAGTCAGACAAGGCTGTTCAACATTTACACGAATGAAATAGCAGTAAAATGTAAGCAGATTTGCACAAAAGACATTACTTTATCAACCAGATCAAAAATAAACGAAGACAATCAAGTCACAATAGATGATTCAGAGGATAATTTACAGAGAGGAGTGTTCACATTACAAAACACAGCAAACAATTTTAGACCGGAAATATCACCAGAAAAATCTGAGACGTTGGGCTTTTTACTAGATTTACAGTCGTTGTGGATAACAAACGTTTACAAGTAAAGAATTCTTGGAAATGAAAAGGATATTTAACAAAAACTAGCAAAATATTGGGAATCTAAACAACACTTTTAAACCGACTTTGGTCCAGAAATTTTCAAGAATACAGTATAATGCACTGGCCCTCCACAATCATTTATATGGAAGCGAAATTTATGTGGAAAAATATTGTACAGCCGGACAGGCCACAGATAACAATATGGCGCATGTTCATTGCATGCTGGATACCTAAGGCTACACACACACACACACGCACACGCACACGCACACGCACACGCACACGCACACGCACACGCACACGCACACGCACACGCACACACACACACACACACTTAGAATATGCAATATTTATTGCTTTTCCACTGCCAAAATTGTTGCACGAATGCGCTTCAATGTTCTGTTATAATTACATTGCCACTTTTGTTTCTTTGTTAGTGAAATGAACATGCCCTCATGCCAATGAAATGGATCCCTACAGATGAAAATTTTTGTGAGGAAATAAGAAAGGTACTGCTGAGTGTGAATAACCCGATATGGAAATTGGATGAACTGGTCACGAATGGAGCACCATGTGTCACCGGATGGAGCTGGGGAGTGTCTTCTGTCACCAGAGGCGCGAGAAATACCACATAACCGCGAATTTCTAATGGGCCACTACGTGATGAACCAGGGCGATGTGTGTGGGAAATCAGTCAAAATGATAAATGCCTCAGAGCTATTGGTACTCCACAAAAACTGTCTTCTCACTATCGTTCTGCCACCCTCAAATACAAAGCCAATCCATAAAGAAATATAAGTCTGTGTTTCATTTTGTTCGTACTAATAATTCTTGCCAGGTAAAGGTAGAAATAATTCGCAGTACACACGAAACTTCTAGTTACTTTTCATACTGCGCCTTGTGCTAAAATAGTCATCATCACTTCTTTATGCTGTGTGCCATCTGACCAGACTGGTCTTGCTCCAAAGACACGTATGTTATTTATCTGTATTTTCAGATACCGGCTCGGCACGGCACTACCTGGCTCAGGATATCTCTGCACACATCTTACAGGTTCTGGCAAATTTACCAGTAACGGTACCGGAAGCTTCATGACGGCTTAGCCCAGCCCGAATACAGAAGTACAATAGCAATCCACTTACCCAGACGCTGGTTACTCGGATCGCCAATTATCCGGATCGGCTTGGCCCTTCGAGTAAATTTGTCGATAATTCTACAAAACTAACTTGCCTTGAAACTACCGGTTATCGGATCAAGAAAAGTTATAGCTTCTAGAACTTCAAATCAGGCTTGGTAGAAAGGTTTAGACGCAGGTACATACAGTAAATAGTAACAGCAGAACTTCAATCTGCCAAAGTAGCTTATTAAAAAAAAAAAATCAAATTATTCGGGTTTTCTGCATATCCGGATGGCTGGGCGTCCCAATTAATCCGAATAAATGGACTTGTACTGTATCTCTTACCACCGCGATCATCTATACCAAAAACCCATAAATTGCCGGAAAAACAGACCGTACCATCTACATTGCCAACCGTCAACATCATCTCTAAACAACCCTTTTTAACTACCTTTTTTTAAAAACTATTTTAAACATCTGTAAGTATTTTTAACCATACTTAAAATGTAAGCAAGACCATTGGTTTGTGAAAACTGAGATCTCAATTTCCCGAAGGCGAGGCATTTTTGTGTTTCTCTGTTAAGTCTTCTATTATATGTGCTAGTCTGATCAGGACCTAAACGGTCGCAACGTGTCGCTTTATTAAACACATAAGAACGTAATTGTGTTGACTATTTCTTACGTAACCACTAAATTTATATTACAAAAATGTTTAAAATCAACCAAACCAGCTTCACCTTATCTCTCCCGTCCGCATGTACTAATTAGAGATTCGCATTTTCACTACATTTAATATTGATCTATTATAATCTGTTAACACATAGAAAATTCGGTTAAAACCGGACAAAAGTAACGGACGTTTTACATAATGACGTGCCTACATCCCTGCGAGCATCTCGGGTGTAACGTGCTATATCTCTATAGGCGCAACAAGTATTTTGAAAAAAAGAAAAAAGTCGTAAAGAAGTTGAATGAAGCACCAAAGGCTTTCGAGATTATTTAGCGGGAAGAGATCTTCATGCTGTGTCATCTAGTGACATGACAAAATTTGGACCGATCTTGAAAGCCTCAAAGACGCTGAATTCCCCTGGTCGGAAGGGTTTTGACTTACGGCACTCGCTAATGCATTCACGACCTACGATGCGCCGGAGCTGGAGGCGTGTGAAGATTTAAAGGCCTGTGTAATGCACCGAGTCAGGCAGCTTGTTAGTAAATGAAAGTCCACACAGTGCACCGAGCCTGGATGAAAGGGTTAAACCTGGAGGCAAAGACAGAGTGAAAGCGCGGGAAATGTTATCACATGCAAAAATATCTTAAATTGTTCGTTCTATTGTGGGGTCACACCAAACTACACACACCAGGGCCCATCTTCAGTTGCTTCGCTCATCAAGATATCCCTCACATTTTATATATGTGTATGTGTTTATTTAACAACGCTAGCAATAACGCAGACTGTATTACATTGCATGATATTCTGATTAATGAATAATGCATGGACAGAATGTAGATGGAAGCGACCACAGTCAAACCTGGGATGGCACACAGGTACACTGGCAGCGAGATGCAACGCTGGGCCGTCGAGAGCGGGTTCGGGCCCCGGTATTTTATTTTTATTTCGCGCAGCAAAGTAATACCAGCTAATAACTGAAGAATAAAAGACCAACTTGATATCACTTGCTATTTTATTTCACTTCTTATGTGCTCAACATGTTTCGGACATTAATATATCCATCATCAGGAGCTTGCGACTATTCTGTTGAATTACCA
>Ga0123357_10003070_pt1 | contig 18938 bp, 10 predicted proteins | sample TergutEmb28metaG_FD_89873 | JGI IMG/M metagenome (GOLD analysis project Ga0123357, IMG submission 89873) | Embiratermes neotenicus P4 segment gut microbial communities from Petit-Saut dam, French Guiana - Emb289 P4 | ecosystem: Host-associated > Arthropoda: Insects > Digestive system > Gut ...
ACCAGTTAGTCGCAGACTCCTGAAGATGGTCGTATTAACGGCCGAAACATGTTGAGTAATGAATGAATATTAAATAATAAAATAAGTGGCATCAAGTTGGTTTTTTCTCTTTACGCAACGAATACAAAAGTCATTGTCATGCCACATATTATTTGTTATACTCTGTATTATGAAATGCTTTTATATTAAATTCATTCAACATTTGCTGTTTTGTATTACTTTTCTACCTGGTGTTATTGTGGAGTATTATTGTAGTGTGATAATGTACAAAAAGTGAGTGTGAAGCAGTCTAAATAAAACTATATTTGGTATCTATAGCTAGTGATTGTGGGTAGCTATCAGCAACTATATGTTTCAGCCATCATGGTGGCCATCATCATGTTGTACATAATAAAGTAGATAAACTAATACAATATGCAAATTCAATCAGCTTGATGTCGAGATCTCGGACACCTTAACTTTCATTATTCTCCACGCCTCCAAAATACTCATATTGTTATTACCAGCCATAACCAAAAAATCTGTAAGATTAATGAATGTTAAGGTGTCCAAGATCTCGACACCAAGCTGATTGAATTTACATATTGTATTAGTTTATCTACTTTAGTATGTACAACGTGATGATGGCCACCCTGATGACTGAAACATGTAGTTGCTGGTAGCTACCCACCATCGCTAGCTATAGATACCAAATATGGTTGTGTTTAGACTGCTTCACACTCACTTTTTTACATTATGATTTAATACACAACAGGGATGTCACACCTCAAAATTATAGAGTGATATTTTGATGCATGTGATTTTAATAACAGGTTGAAACTACATATAGTAAGCCACAATGAAACCAAATTTTTAAATATTGTAACATACTTTATTACAAAAAATCTTATAATAGGAAGTATAACAATGTAAAGCATAACAGTGACTTCTGTATGCAATTGTTTCTCTCTGACAATGATCCTGTAAGGATAAAAATATGTGGAACAGAGATATGCAGTTATAGCAATAAAGAAAGGTTAACATGTGTGACATTGATTGTTTATTCCTTATGTTGATATCCGTTGCTGTATTTTCATTACCACTTGTCTTTCAGGATTCATGTTATACCTTGCTTCAGTTAATCTCATTCTGAACAATGAGCCCATTATATATGTTTATTTATGTAGTATTCCACAGATCCATCAAAGTGGATATAGAACTTGTTATTAGATAGCAACAGACATAGCACAAAATGAGTCTTGACAGTAAGATACATATGATAGTAATTTGTGAATATGATACATAAGTAACATGTCATGATACTGTAAATTTCCTTTGAAAGATATTCCCTAGGCCCATTTCTTATTGAGGCCCAAAGATAAAACATTATTCATTATAGTTACATGTCCCTTTCTCTGGTATCTTATCAATTTTGTTTCATTCAATTTTTACATACAGGGTGTTTGTTATGAGGACACACTCAGGTGGAAAAGCCACATACCCTTTTCATTAAGTCGTGTTAGCACATAAATCATAAATTTACTTCTTGACAGCACTGTTTTGAAAACTGACTGTAACATACACTTAATTCTTAGCTTCTCTTAAAAGTAATTAACAATATTTAGTAAATATCTGACACTCCATACCTCTGATATGAGTAAACAAAATTCATGGAATCTAACTGCATTATTAGAGATGTGATCATGTGTCATCTCATTAAAATTAATCTGGATGTTACACCTACTGACAGTTTGGAGTAATGGTTGAGATTACATAAGTGTGGTGACTACTTGGTAGCTGTAGACTGTACTTCAATTTATGTTTTTTTGACCAGGGTTACTTGGATGGTGGGGATACAACAGATGAGGCAGATGATTCTGGATGTGGTGGAGGCGGAAATCAGGAAACAGATCATGCCCTTATGATAATGGATGAAGATGGCCCATTACCCAACAAGAGGCACAAACTCTCTCCAGCACTTAACAAGGGTCTGTTGACAAATGTTGGTGGAGTCGCAGGGTTGGATGGTGAAGTGGAGGGTCAATTCATCTGTGACCAATGTGACAAGGCCTTCTCTAAACAGAGCTCTCTTGCTCGTCACAAGTACGAACATTCTGGTAAGTAGTGATTTTGTGGTGCCTAGAAGAGGCTGTTATTAACAATGAGCAAAATTATGGTTCTTAGCACTTAGTGTGTCCATTTTTGTCTTCTCTTGCTCTTGACATTCAAGTAGTTAGTGCTGTGACAAACACAGTGTATTCATTTAAGTGATACTTCAACCGTTGGTCAAAAGAAGCGTGAATTGTCTGATTCAAGTGAAATTCTAATTCAAGGAAAATGCTCAAGCTATCCGAGTTAAATGCTTGACATCTTGAGCCTCACACTGCATTACATGTATACCTAAATGGTTATTCATCACACAGAACTCCAGTGAAACCATAGTAATAGAATTAGGTGCAATAGCAATGTGGGCTTGAGTTGTACTAAGAATTGTACAAAATTCTATTCATGCATGCCACCAAGATAGGACATATGGGAACTGCATGGGTCCATTGATTCTACTGTTGTTTAGTTAGTATACCAAAGTTTATCCATTGCTGATAATTCTAAAGCTACACAACAACAACACCAACCAGAACACAATCACTTTTGATGAACCTCTTTCGTGTTATGTTCCTCAAACATGTACATTATGGCGGTTCACTTGGACATTGATACTGGGCTGGACTAAGAAGCCAGACAGCTGCCTGGGGCACCAACCTATAAGGTGCGCTAAGACATCACTGGAATAGTTGAAGATATGGTGCTAGTGAACTTGGATTTCCACACTTGAAAGAATTTCTCGAAAAGTTATTTGCGAGTTGTGCATGTACCCTCAAAAAATCTTGTCATCCCTGTCTTAGGCTGACAAAGTTCAAATAATATTGTTTTCAAGGTACACCAAATTATTAGCCTGCCCAGATGCCAAATTATTAACCCACACTAGAAGCCCCCATCTTGTGCTGGTCCTGTGTATGTAAGGAAGCAGTTTTGTGGTGGTACATGGAGATAGTGAGAATGTGTTAATATATCAGTTCTACTTGAAGTGTTAAGTAGCACATTTGGATATTTGACTAATTTCATAAATGGAATAAATGTGACCCCTAGTATGATTTGTAGGACATGATTTATGATTGGGTGTTAACAAGAATGGTTGTTTGTATTATGTAACAGGCCAGCGGCCACATAAGTGTGATGTGTGCACCAAGGCATTCAAGCATAAGCACCACCTTACTGAACACAAGCGTTTGCATAGTGGGGAGAAGCCCTTCCAGTGTTCCAAGTGTCTTAAGCGCTTCTCACACTCTGGGTCCTACAGCCAGCACATGAACCACCGCTACTCATATTGCAAGCCATACAGAGAATAGCTATGCCTCACAGGCACTTGCATCTGAGGAACAGGCCCTCTCATCAACTGGTAAGTGGTTTTATATCCTCTATATTACAACTACAAGGATTACACAGTGGGGTCCAAAAGTTTTAGGACTGGGTTTTTTAGAAGTTGAAGACACAAAAGGAAGACACATACCTTTTTATATTATTCAAAATAGGCTCCATTAGCCTATATACAGGCTTTTATGCGGTTGTACAGTTTCTGAAAAGCTGCTGAAAATTCCTCTTTTGGGCCTTCTTTAATTCATCAGTTATAGCTTCTTGGATCTCTCCTAATTGGCTAGGATGTGTAGACAGAGCGCTACTTATAGTAAGAGTTCTGGTCTGTTGGCTTCCCTGGGAAGCAAGACTGCAAGTACAGTCAGTGAAAAAAGTGTAGAATACAGTATATTTATGTATGGCCAGTTACGAATCTTTTGTTATGACAGAGGTGTTAGAAAGGAGTCTGTTGTTTAATGTGACATAATTTCATTATGTAATATTAATGATTTCTCTTTCTGTAATGAAGTTTATACTCCATAGGCTGTGCTTGTTCTGTTACTGGTACCCTGCAAATTAAGGAAATGGCAGACCAGGAAGATCAAAAAGTCAGGATGAAAAAAATGTGATATTAGTGCCAAGTCCCAGTCTGAATGTAGTCCATAAAATGAATTTTAAAAAAGAGATCTGATTTCTTGCATGGAAGGGAGATGGACTGAGTGATCATAAAAAGCACCCTGCAGGAATGATAACTTGCCCAAAAATGATGTGCCTTAAGTTTCAGTATATTTCTGTAACCCATTTATACATTTAGTTATATGAATAACTGGAGTTAGTTTGTTTACAAGTTCATGTGTCTGTATGGAGGCAGTAACTGTGTTGTTCCAATGTAAGGGTTTTCAATTTGATAGAAGGGCTCAATATTGATTTTGCTAAAACAAACAAAATAGATGCTTTAATGAAGTGCATGAGAAACTTACTGAGGCAAGAAGTGATCATACCTGAGTTTGCAAGCTTTGAGGTTGCCATAGTGATGTTGCTGAGGGCTCAAATCATCTGAGATGTGATGCTGTGTTGTCGGATGAATGGTTTCCAACATTTTGAAGGATCATAGTGCTTTCATCTTCAGGATCAAGCAATCTTTTATGGACTGCTTTACCCTGAAGATGGGGACAGCATTATCCTTCAAAATGTTAGGAACCAAGGAAGAAGATATTGTTACATGCCAGAAGTAAAGAACTGCCAAACTTGAAGTTTTTTAAACCTCTGATTGACAATTATTCTCTCCTGGGTAAATTTCCAAAACTTATAATTGTAATATTTATTCTCTTTTCTTCCTGAAACTGGTGAGTTAAAATTTATGTCATATTCTGTTACTTCTTCTATGCAGAAAGACTGTGTCACTTTGTTACACAGTTGATGCTCTTTTGAGATCATGTCTTCTGATTTCTAGCAACCTACTTTCCCTGAGATGGCAAATCTTTATTTCAGCATTTGTGAGTGGAGACTGAACCAAGTGCGCTGCTAAGGTCAATATTTGAATAAACAATTCCAACTGCATAAGATTATGAAGATGGATGACTACCAGTAGTGAGAAGAGGACTACTACCAACATTACAGCCTGAAATAGAGCTACAGGAGAATTAATCTGCCTATCTACCTGTGTGTGTGTGTGGATTGAAGAATAATCCATTCTCATCAGGGGTTGTATGTAAAAGAGGGAGAATGGATCACAGTAAGAGTTGCTAACTAACCTAGGAGTCAAAAGCTTCCACCCCTCCCTCAAACTCCCTAGACACAAACAGAACCCCTTTGGAACAAACCTGAGAAACAGAAAGCCACTGTAGTTTGTATCAAAATCTGACAAGAACATGCAGGAGTTCTAGCAGACAGCATGGAGTGTGCAGCAGTTCTTGACTGTACAATGGGATATTTGTAAATTGTTTATGTAATTATATGAATACAAAAATGAAATTAATAAACGGCATCAATGAAATGAGAAGCTCTCATGTGATGCTGTGTAGGGCAGTGTATTGTAAAGTTACTAATATCAGTGAAATGAACATAATTATAAATATATAATCTGAACAGCCACAGCCCTTGGTAATCACTGATTAATATAATATATTTCTTGTATTGTACTGCAATATGTTTCGGCCTATTCACATGGCCATCATCAGGTAGTCATACAAAGCAGAAGAATTTAGCTTTTAGGAAGAGGCCTCCCCTTTACAAACAGTGGTTATCTTGTTTTAGTACTAATATTATTCCCTGTTGTGGAATAATAAGTGGCAGAATGTATAAAACTTGAGTATATTGTTAAAATATTCCTGTTATTCTTATTGATATCAGTTGCTATTCAAAGCATCCTGTGTCCTTGACAGGAGGTAAGGTACTCTGTGGTATGTTGTTGCATAGTGGATGTTAATTTATGTAACTCATATTCATAAGGTTAACTGTGTATTTAGTTTGTTAAAGTATGGTAATCGTTGTGTACTTGATCCAGATCAACAAATGAAAGTTGTAGACAACTGTGCCAATTCATTAGAAATAAAGAATGACATTCAGCCTAGCAGGTATTTCAGGTCTAGCTTGAAAATCATTAGGATGGCTGATGAGTATCTTGATGGAGGCAGATTGGAGAAAGCTTATATTTTGTTTAGGAGATTTATGACTTGTTTTAAAAAACTGCATCACCATCCAGATTTTGCAAGTGTGTCATTGTGAGATAGAGCCCTCAGTTATTGAAGTTAAGAGAAGTTGTACCAAAAACAGAGAAGCTGAAGACTCACCTTCTGGAACAGTATGCACATGAATATACACAACACTGTGAAGAGCATCAGAAACTGAAAGAGAAGAGGGGACATAATGCTTCGAGACAAAGAAGACAAACGTAAAAAAGGTAAATTTAAATTACCCCTGTGAATTCACCAGAGAAGAAAGGAAAGACCATGCCAAGAACATCCTCTGTTGTAATGTCTCTGGTAACTACAGATAATGTATGGAATCTAGATGTGCTAGAAACAGAAAAATCGAGTTACATTCCAAAACCATATGGTCTGCAGTGTTTGCGCCAAGTCCGTCAATGCATTTTAAAAATGAGTTATTGAAAGTTGTAGTTCCTTCTGCACTTACTGGATTTTTATATAATCCACTAAGTGCACTTACTGGATTATTTATATAATCCAGTAAGTTCAGAAGGAACTATAAGTGTCTGTAACTCATTTTTCAAATGGATTGATGGACTTGGTGCAGACACTGAGAGACAATCTGGTTTTGGTATGTAACTTGATTTTTCTGTTTCTAGCACATCTAGATTCCTTACATTATCTGTAGTTACAGCTGGCATTACAACAGAGGATGTTCCTGGCATGGTCTTTCTTTTCTCCTCTGGTGAACTCACTGGAGGAAGAATTTTAAATTTTTTGTTTCCTTTTGTCCTCTTTTTCTTGCTCAAATTCCCTCATCTCTTTCAGTTTCTGCTGCTCTTCACAGTGTGTATAGTCACTTGTATACTGTTCGAGAAGGCGAGTCTCCACCTTCTGTGCTTTTGGTACAACTTCTCTTAACGTCTGATTATTGAGGGCTCTGTCTGACAATGACACACTTGCAAAATCTGGGTGGTAAGTTTTTTAAAACATGTTATAAATCTCCTATACAAAATATAAGCTTACTCCAATCTGCCTTCATCAAGATACTCATCACAATCCTAACAGTTTTCAAGCTAGACCTGAAATGCCCGCTAGGCTGAATGTCGTTCCTCATTTACAATGAATTGGCACAGTCCTCTACAACTTTCATTCATTGATCTGAATCAAGTACACAAGGATTACCATACTTTCACTAAATACACAGTTAACCTTATGAATATGAGTTACATAAATTAATATCCACTATGCAACAACATACCACAGAATACCCGACAACCTGCCAATGAAACAGGATGTTGACATCTATAGGAATAACAGGAATATCTTAACATATACTCAAGTTTTATACATTCTGCCATTTAGTGTTCCACTATTTGGAATAATATTAATATTAGTACTAAAACAAGATAACCACTGTTTGTAAAGGGGAGGCCTCTTCTTAAAAGCTAAATTTCTCCTATGTTGTGAATGGACTGAAATGTGTTGTAGTGCAATATAAGGAATGTATTATATTCATCTGTGAGGACTAAGGGCTGTGCTGTTCACATTATATTTTCATAATTAGACTGATCGATAAAATATCAATAAAATGGGATAACTGTGCCTAAATTAGTAAGGCACATAGATCGAATTAGCATTATAGTGAAACATTTTCATCCTTGATTTATGTTAAGCAGACCCAATAAAAGTTTCAGAAAGTTATGTCAGGCACTTTCAGAAGTATGTGTTCTATTGATGGTAACAGTGCCATAATATTATTGCACAACTTGGAATCTCTTGTACTGTTATGGATTCATGCATTCCATCCTTGGACTACAAAAACATTAACAGAAAGCATCCTGTTTCTCAGGCAACTTGTTCATTATAGTTTCTTCTTCTTGACATCACGTTTTTCTCTCCCTTACTCATTTTAATACCAACATAATATAGTGATTTTTCATCTCTCTCCTTTTAAATATTCCTCGCTTTACTGGTGTTTAATCTTGCTATGTGCTCGGGTCAGGAAATTAGATTTATTGTTAACAACACATTTTAAGATTATGTTTGAAATTAATGACCTCTTATTACATGTTTACTTAATTGAAAGAATTTTCAGTACTAATAAATTTGTATGTGTCACTTCATTTTTTAAAGTACATGCATGCATCAGAAATAAAACTGGATCGCACCCTGATACTGTGAAAGTAAAATGTCCCACCAGAAGAAAGCAAATTTTATGAGTCTATGTTAGAATGAAAAGCAGTGCATCTCGTTCCATGTAGGGCATTTGCAACACAACTTACATCACATTATATGTGTTAATGGCTTTCCTGACCCGTGACAAAACTGAAAACTGTTAGTGGAATTCCTGTATTGTAAAATTCTTCATAATGTAGTAGTGTTTGGAGAATCTTTTTGAGAATTCTTAGATTCAGTAGATGCCTGCATTTCATATGTAATTACTAAAGAAACAAGTCCTCCATCTTTTAACTGTTAATCTGAGATGGAGTGTTTGTACCCCTTTTTAAATGTTTGAATCCTTTTAAAAATATTTAAATAATTCAAACTTTTCTCCCCTTTCTCTCTCTCTCTCTCTATCTAATTAAAAATTTTAAATACCCTGATACCTCCAGTTGCCCGTTACATAACAGTTTTGTCATTGCAGATGACTCATAGGAATGGCTCTGTTTAGTAATAAACCTAAGTGAGAAGTGATATTAAGAAAGGAGGGTCTTTACAGTGTTATTCATTTGTAAGTATGTAAGTCCATCCATTGTGAAACTTTTGCATCTTCTTTGTTTAAAATGTACTCAAGAAGAAGGTGTTAATGTTAAAAGTCTTTAAAACAAAAAAGTGTGTGCCATAAACTCTTGTTCCCTCAGTTCTCCACAGAGGGATGCTGTCTTAATTGTAGCTTTAGTCCTAAATTCAGGAAGTATGAACGTATTTTCTTCATTATGTACATATAGGAATATTAATAGGAGATTACGGTACCTGTACAATAATTTTCAACATTTTCTCGGCCAACTGAGAACCGGTAGAAGTATATATATAAATTAATGTAAATTAGGGTGAAAAGATGAGAAATGGTTGCAGTCATTATGAAGCGCAAACATATTTTCATTTTGTCTGAACCCACTGTAAAGGTGTCCAGATTTACCAAAAGTTTATTAACTTGCCATAAAGTTGTTATTGTGCCAATGAATAAAATAAAAATGCTAATGACATAAAAATCAATTGTCTTCCACCACCTGAGCTGATGTACAGTTCTGAATGAGAAGAAATGCAACATGGTTGGCCAGCTAGTCAAATCTTTTCTGAACATGCAAGATGATCTGAGTCAGAAATGCAAGAGGAGTTTAGTGACACTACAGAACAAAGGGAATTGTTTGATGTGCTCTACAATGATTCAGTTGATATTATTTTAAATATCACTGTCTCTTACAGAACTGATGGAGAAAGGCCAAATTATGTAGGTAATATCATGTAATTCTTTGTTAGAAAGGGGATGACTTCCAGGGAGCCCTACTCTGCATATCCACATATTATTTCCCTGATGTGTCCATTTAGTACAAGGTGTGTCTGAAAAGTTTTAGGAGAAAACCTGTAAAAAAAAGCACATATACTAAAAATTACTGTTTTTCTTCAACCTTTACTTCATCTACATTTATACACTTGCTTGCATGATTCATAAAATTACTGTATGCCTTCTAGGAATGCCTCTTCCTGAATGCTGTTCATTTCCCTTATAATGGTATCCAGAATTTCTGTAATGGCCTGGAAATTGCAACCTTTCAGGGCAAATCTGTGTTTGAGGAAGAGACAACAGTCAGTGGGGGTGATGCACAGCAGCCTTCCTGTTAGCTAAAAACTGCTTCACCATTGCAGTGTTATGTGATGGTTCATGGTCATGCAACAAGAACCAATTGGATGGTACAAAGCTGGCCTGTCTCCATTCTTTTTAAGAGCTGTTCCATAACATTGCTAACACACTTCATGTATGGTTTGGCTCTCTGAAAGGAATTCATCGTGTATGTTACTGTCTGCATGAAAAATGATGCAATATTTTTGGAACCACAAAATTTCAGTTTTGGTGAATTTTTTTCCCATCAACTCTGCTCCGCTGTTTTATAGCTCTGTTTCAGGATTGTATGCGGAACACCACAACTAGTCACCTTCAGCCACAGAAAGAATCTGTTCCTGTCTGCTCCATCATTGATGCATGATGAACAAATTCTTGCACACCTTCCTCTTCCTTAAATTTTGCTTGACTATTGTACACATGGTATCCTTGCCAAAGTTTCAAATTCTGCAGTGGTTTGGAGGGAGGTGTGACAATTCTTAATGAGTAGGCCATGAACAGCCTTTATTTATTATAGGTGCGTGTAACGGTAGCTGCTACTGGAGTCTGCTTTCAGGTTCTCCTTACCTTAACAGAAACGGGCATACTATCAGTAAATGTTGCAATGACTGATTGCACTGTGACCACAGTCATTTGGAATCATTTGCGGTGTGTCTGGGGTACTTTACTGACTTTTGTGCCAAATACAGTCACTACTGTTTGTTTGTCAATAATTACAACACACAAAAATTGATTTGCAGTACATGTTGCAGCTCAGTAACGGCTAATTGTAGACTGATTAAACTTGGCTATATTTTAGTCGAAGGTTGTTATTGCATAGTCCCAACATAACCCCACAGTTGGTAGCCATACTGTTGTCACGATGAAACTGTCCTATAGTTCAGTGAAGGTGTGTTATTCCAACATTGCCCAAAAGGTGGCTGTCATATTATTGTTGCATTAAAAACTGTCCTAAAGTTTTTCAGACATACACTATATGGTATTGTCATATTTCTGAATACAAGGAACAGTCTGAGATTTATAGAAACAATTAGACAGCAAGTTTAAACCATGTCAGTAATCATGTGAAGCAATAGGATAGTAATCTCAGTGCCAAAATTTACCATTAAATGCTGTGTTTCTCATTTCAGCATAAGACACATATTCTGATAAATTAATTTTCATTATGGCAGTTAAGCAAACTAATAAAACATGTCATACATTTTGTTCACTTATACTAACACCTTTCTTCTGAGTGTCTGGAAAATTCATTAACTTCAGCCCATTTTAGACTCTGATATCCTTCAAATGTCTCCCAGCCTGATCTAGTCTGATTTGGTGGTATGAGCAAATGTTTTGCAAGGTGCATTGCTTGCATTGAAATACTCAGGAAATAGTCTAATTTGTTATTGTTTTTATATACTTTCAAGTTGTTTCCCTATTTAGCCATTTATACTATCTAACACCGTAGATGAGTGAATGGAATTCCTGCTTCATATATGTGAGTTTCTGGGCTCATATCACGACTTAAAAACTGCAAACCTGACAGGTGCTGGTTGGATTTCCTGAGTGTATACAGGCAGGTACCAGGATAGTACCTCAGTTTAGACCATGGCCACTTCCTAGCACATTCCATTTCATTATTCACTCTAAACATACCACTTGATGTCATTTAATTTGATTTACTTTAAAGCATCCTGTTCAGCCACATGCCTGACAAAGTGCACATTGGTTTATGCATTTATCCTCGACGTATAAATGCATAAACTGGCATGTATCATTATTTCAGACTTGATCTTTAGTGAATATTTGGAGGGTAGGTCCTGTGCTCCTCTTACACTATGTACCTTTTTTATGTCTTGGGGTTTGGTTTTCTTGGTGGTGTATATTCATGTTGTTATGTTACATGTTACGATGACATGTAGTCTTGTAGATGGACACCAGTATTACAGAGGCATGTACTGTTACTATCTTTAGGTAGAAATGCACCCTTAACATGGAGGCAGTACATGTCCCCAAAACACTGGTACCCACATGACATAACAATCTAGAAGACTGCAGTGTCGAGGTTTATGTAATATTACTCTGGACTGCTAAAGATATGTTTCCAGTCCGTACGGTCATCTTCGGAAACTTGTCACAGCGTTTGTTACTGCCACATAACTATTTCCTTCCATGACACCACTTTACTGGTTATTTTCTTGTCCACATTGCATCTTGGAACCAAATTATATATAAGCCTTAGAAAGGATATAGAAGTGCTGTTAGCTGAATGCAGCTTTGCTCCATCAGATCTGAATTACCTAATGTGATCTGAGTTACATTCTATTGGGACTTCCTTGGCCAGTAGTGATGCTTGTAGATAGAGAATTGGGCACATTGTTTTTCTAAGAATTTCTTTAAGCAAAACACTTTTTAAAAATGGCACTAAAGAATAATTTTTCGTTTTAAAGGTGGAAGTGACAATTTGATGCAATATTTTAATTTCTTTCCTCTATTAATAGGGTACCTCTTAAGATACTGTAGTTTTGTAAAACTTATATGTATATATATATGATTATTAATTATATAGGGCTTTTATTTTAGTGCCAATTATTTTAATAAAATATTTGTTACATGATTTGTTGCTATTGAGAAGGTGTATATATAAAATCAGAGGAATGTAAGAACCACAATAGAGAAAGTGCTGTGAGAATGCTGTTGTGGTTTCCACACCGGCTAATGGCGTCAAATTAAAGCAGATGGAGAAGAAACTAATGGAAATGTTATTGTCACAATGTGATATATATGTGCATGATATGAGATGTTTTATGTAGATCGGTGTGAAAACTGTAATGGAGACATTCAAACCCGGGTTGTTGAACAGCATAAATTAGAAATTGCCATTGATGTCACTGTGTTAGCCATGGTGTCTGAACAAGCGTTGATTTGACTAGTAAACAAAATACTGTTCATTTCTAGCTGTGACTTCTGTATCTCAGCTATTGGTGGGTTCTTGTGACAATACAAATAGACTCCTCACATGAACAAAAATAAAATACAGAAACACACTTAATGGTGCACATGATACAAAAGTTGAATGATTATGGTAAATAATGAACCAAGTTTCCATTTCCCTGAGATCCTTGTCCAGCCTGTATGCTTTCGCTTATTCCCATCCCTGTCCTTCGCACTTGTGTTAACTCTTATCCCTGTCCTGTTTATAGGCCTATACTCCTTTTAACTTCCATCCAATCCTGTCTAAATATATTGTTGTTAGATCTCATCCTTGTCTTGTCTGTATGCTTTTGCTAACAACCATTTGTGTCCTGCCTGTATACCCCTTTTAACTACTGCCCCTGTCCTTTTTATGTATTCATGTTAACTCTTGTCCTTTCTTTATACCCCTGCTAAATTCTACCCCTGTCCTGTCTATATACTCTTGCTATTTCCCATCCTTATAATCTCACACAAATACTCAGGAGCTCACTATAATATTTTTCTCTCTAGAAACTGAAGCATTTGTTTTTCAGTATGAAGTAACGTGTAGTATACATAATGTTAAAAAGGCATTTAGGACAAAGTAAAATAGTAATTCCATAGCTGATTTTTTAAATATCTTATTTATGAATGCATTTTGCAAAGCTTTGTTTCATATTACAATATTCTCAGATACAACAATAATTTGTTTTGATCTTTTACCAAGCACACATACATATGTGTCCATACATCACCATCATAGTACAAAATTAATTTATGAACACTCATTTATCCTCTAGAAATACAATGGGAATTACATTGGGTGTCATGCCAGTCTGTATCTGTACTGGTCCAGTTTGTAGTGCAGCTATTTAAAAAAATTAATTGGTTCTGTTACTGTAAATCTGTTTTGTAACAGGTATGTGTCTTAGTTAGGTCAAATGTAATACTAGTACACTGAATAATAATTCTTGGTATCAACTGCTGTGCTGGTACAACAGCAGAAATTAGAGATTACTTGATTAATTAAGTCGTATTATAGACATAATCCAATGCAGGATAATTGTGTAACCCCCTCCTGTCATTTTGTGAGATTGCCAGTCATGTACATATGATGGTATTGTTATAATCATCATATCTGCCACCTTAAATATATAAAATCACACAAGTTTGGAGACTGAGGATGAGAACAAGGGTGAGAAAGTGATGTGGCCTTTTTTGCCCATGGATTGTGGTGTAATGGTGGCTTATATATGTCACCTTAGTACTTAATTCTTGGGATGTTAATTTAATTTTCCATAATTTTTCCTCAATTTGAAAGTCAGTTTGAATTACAGGTTGTGGGTGTAGGTTATGGTAATTTTTCTGCCAGTTTTAAAATATTTTACAGTAATTTTACAGAAGTGTAGTTATTTTTATTCTGGTTTGATACATAATTTTCATGTAGAATATGGATAACTTTCAGCGCAAAGTGCTGATGCATGTAGATTTTGTACAGTCTTTGGCTTTGAATGAAAATGATAATGCAGACACTATTGTGAATACAACCATATTGAATGGTAAGTTCTTCTGGAGGTGGATGTATGGCTCTTTATGGACAAATTACAATTTTTAACTGATGTGTTGAAATGAAATGGACATACTAATGTCTTCACCAGAGCAAATTCCACTGGTGAAAAGAAAAATGCCATGTTGTCATTCACATTCTAAAAACAAGTGTGATTTAAACAGTGTGAAGTCAGAATTAAATGCGTAGTGTAGAATATAAAGACCAGAATCTGAAATCAAGGATTTAATTTCTTAATGCATTATGTTATAAAATAAAGCTTATTGTTTAGAGTTGTCCTTCAAATTTAATGAGACAAAATATGTCAGGCTGTTGGAGAATTAGTTAAGCTGAAAATTTTTCACATACTTTTAACTAATTGGAATTCCATGTTATCTTCCAAAATTAGTGTAAACATTAACATTACATATTTTCAAGTGCTGCTGTATATCATTGGCACTATGGATCACTATTTTGTGACATTGTTAACATGTTAATGTTAATGTTAGACATCACTCTCTTTACCTATTCAGTATGGTGTGGTGAAGGTGGGGTATTATATGATAATGAAAATTTAATACTTTGTTGCGTTCTACTTCTAAGGAAACAATTTTAACTAATTTTTAACACTCAGTTCTTTGAATGGTACAAGCAGACAAGTTGATAACAGGAATTATAATTGAACTGTGCCTCTCCCTACTCTATTGCTGTGCTTACTTCATGTACCCTTTCAACTGAAGTTCTCTAAGACCAAAATAACAGAAAATTTGGTTGCATGTAGGGAGCAAGAAAATATACATACTCAAACCCAAATCAAATAATGTATGTGGAGTTTAACGGTATCTACTAGATAAAGGCCACCATAACATTTGATTAATTAAAGAAAAGCAGTGGGTGAAACCAGGAAAATGTTAATGAGAATTTAACCATTCAAGAAAAATGAGAAACTCGACAAAAGACACAAGCAGTTTACCTGCGTGGTACATAATGAAATAGGAGAAATATCTCCATAAAAGCTATAGGTCTTACCTGAACTTATCAGCAGTCCCTTGAGCACTGGTCTGCCAGTGTCAAGACATATTTTGGGAAAACCAGTTACAGGACACCACTGAGGTCATAAATAACTCACTACCATCTCAGATGAATCATCTCTGGAAAACTTAAGAAAGAGAAAAGGTCATCAGTGAGGAAAGGAAGAAAGGACTGTGCATCTGCCACCTCAATGCACCTCGATATATTTAGCACACAAGTACTACTATCACATGTGATTTAATGCTAGACATTTCTCTCTTACAAAAGAGATATATAGCTGCTAAACCAATTTACATTAGACAAACACACTACAGACAGCTAAAAGAGACTGATGCAAAACTATATTGTAATTCCCATTATAATTGTGGAGGATCTTGCTAAGGGTCAAGTGTAATCAAAGCAAGTGGGAATGTTAATATATGAGATCAGCTGTGTTAACAGTACTGTACTAAGATGGTGATTACTGATTCACATACATTATTATTTTTGTGCTGTGGTTCTCAGAGGAGATTATGGTAAATTATTATTATTATTATTATTTTTAGACAAAAGTGTAAACGTATTTAGTGTGTAAAAACGAATCAAAGTGTCTTTGCATTAAACTCTTTCACATCGATAAAGTGCAAGGAACCCCATGTATAGATGTATGTTCTATTTGTTGTTTTACAGAAACAAACAAAATATTCATCATTCCAGGAACAGTTTAGAGGTGAAGCGAATTGTTGATACTTCCAAGTGTGTGAGCTGTGTATATGGGTTTGACAATAATATGTAGAGAAGAATTTTTATATCCTTTGCCTGATTCTAAGCCGTTAATGTTATCAGGAGTGCACGTGTCCCATTTCCCACAGTGATGGGACCTGATTGGTTATATGGGGCAGTTTCCCATCCAGTGTATGTGCTCTTATGGTGCACACATGCACATAAGGAATTTTTCTATTCTTCAGCCTAAAAAAGAAAGATTGATTTCATAGAATCACAAGGTGTGATATATATATATTATAAATATAAATGAAAGAAGATAATTATATATAGATACATACTGAGATACAATTATTATAATTATATTGAAGACATGGGGTCAAATGCTGATGAGGTCCCACAGATATTGATAATCTCACACTTTTGTAAATAATGAATATTTCTCTTGCTCACGGTGCATATTTTTAAATAACCTTTCTCTTTGTGTTAAGAATGTAGAAGTTTTCTATCCGGAGCAAGATAAATTATATACATATATATAACAATTATATATGTCTCAACTTTGACGAGGGGTTAAAAGAATAAGATTTCCACAAATTGTAAATGAATGTGGAGCTGTTAATGAAATCACCCCTTTCCTTCACTCATTCCTCCTCATTATTTTTGTTGTTTTATCTATCTTAATTATAGTATAAAATTTCCTTTTCATTTGTAATGCATGGTCTTTTTGTGTCTGAGCATAATTTGTGTCTTCTTGTCCATTTAAATGGAAAATTTATACTGGGGTATATATAAAAAAGTATGGTGTCATAAGTGGATGAATGAAGACATTGCTTCTAACCACCCTTACAATATGGAAATTCTGTTCAACTTCAAGGGTAATCTCATCATCTAAGAGTCGGCAGAAACAGAACCATTTCACGTACTTGCTTCCCATTTTCACTTAGACACTTTTAAATTTGAATTCTACATACACTTTACATGTTCTGACTGCGTAACACAATATGACAATGCAGATCTTTTTAAATGTTTATATGTATACGTCTCTTGTGTTTTCAAAACTATACTCCATACATTTCATAACACCTTTCTCATTTCTAAGAAACAATAACGGGGAGTCCTTGTGCCAAATAGATTTGTCTTTTTTTATCTTTTAAATATGTGCTTCCAGTGCAATTGTTGTTTTTATGTAAATTATACCTTAGCTTGTGCATTTGAAACACATTTTGTTAAAAGAGGCAAAGTGATCTATGTGCTGATGAGAGATGCCTGATATGAGATTTTAGTTTTTTATATAATGAACAATGTATAATTTTTTATATAAGAAGAATGTACATGTGAAATGTTTTTGAGGTTTTGGAAACAACGAAAACATGTTATATATACATATATATATATACCAGATATATTCTCTGTGTGTGTGATAATGTTTTTTACATGTATACACATTATTTCTTCTCTTTACTAGGTTTCATACTTGGTTTCTTACCTTTTTTTTAAGACCAGATCAATATAAACAGTTTAATTTGAAATACTGAGCTAGTGTGACCAAAGACAATGTATCATAAAACCAAATAGATATCATAATTTACATTTTTTGTGCAATAATGTTAACTCTTATTGCCACTTTTATTTATGGTATTGTTTTCTGTTTTTATGTAATTTGAGTTGTTTAATTGGGTAAAGGAAGAAATATTTCTACAGTTCTCTGTGTTTTGATATGCAAAATCAAATACTGCTGATGTACCATGACATTACAATAAAGGGGATATTTTACAGTATGTTAATGTGTCAGGTACTGTGAAGGAAACCCAAGATGGTTTGGACAGAATAGAGGTTATAGCAACTGTGTAAAAGCCAAAAGATGTTGCAGTCTGGACATTACAAAAGTTCAATTCTGTACCTTTTAATTCATAGTGTATAAATAAATTTGTGATCAAATCTATTTCTCAAAGATTTCACTCAGAAGTAATTTATATTCTGTGAATCCTGTTGACAGGTGTCTTTATCCATTATGCTGTTGGTCTTGGGTATGCATGCAGCATTTGTTTAGGGTTCTTTTACCTTCAGAATGTCCAGACTTAGAGTATTCCCATTTTCCTTCAAATGTACATAAACTCCTTATCCTGAGGATATTTCACTGTTACAGTTTTTAACTTTGAAAGAGTTTGTTGTATATGTTACTTCCGAAAGGGTACCATAAAGTACATTACAAGTGATGAGTTATAAGAGTTTCCATATTGCTGTGTTAACCTTTATAACACATCATCTTCATATGTCTTGTTGGATACATTTCACCGAGTGGCATTGAGCAAGTAATGCCTCCTATATTTTGGTTCTCATTACATTTTTTATGGAAATGATGACTAATTACATTTGTGCAATAATGAACCTTTGGGTTTCATAAAATGTGTGGAATTTCTTGAGTAGCTGAAAACTGGTTAGATTCTCAAAGACTCTGCTCCATGGAGCAAGTAAGTAAACATAACGTTCTGTGCACCTGAGAAACAAACCAGTTTGGGAAAAAGCTGATCACTGTTGTAAGTATTGATTCCTGTGTTCGTTTTAACCTGATTTAACAGTAGTATTGTAGTGACTACGGAGTATAGGCGGTTGAGAGTGGACCGAAACCGACCGCTCCGTTAGTACTACGAAAAGGGGAAAGGATTCCTACTGTCACTGATGGTCCGTTCGGGTCAAGAAGGAGGTAGCGTGCCACCAGAATCAGAGTGCCTGATTCGAATAGGGTTAGGATCTAGAACTGTGTAACCAACATCAAACAACAACAGTTATGGCTAAAAGCTAAATTCTATTTTACTACGGTTATATACAAATTTAC
>Ga0123357_10003071_pt1 | contig 18937 bp, 14 predicted proteins | sample TergutEmb28metaG_FD_89873 | JGI IMG/M metagenome (GOLD analysis project Ga0123357, IMG submission 89873) | Embiratermes neotenicus P4 segment gut microbial communities from Petit-Saut dam, French Guiana - Emb289 P4 | ecosystem: Host-associated > Arthropoda: Insects > Digestive system > Gut ...
ATTGATATGTATTGCATTTTCAAGCGTTTCATGTTGCATAGTAACCAATGGTTCTTTAGTTAAAATCGCAGCAGTATTGACTACATAATCAATTTTTCCTGTTTGAGAATAAACTTTTGCCAATGCTTTTCTCACGGCATCTCGGTCTGAAATATCCGTATGCGTTGTACTCCTCGCAAAGGAAAAAACTTGTGCTCCATGTTGCACAGCAATCTCTGCAATTTTTTCACCAATACCCGAACTTCCTCCAAAAATGACTATAGTTTTATTCTTCAATCCTTCCAGACTAATTTCATTCTGTAGAGTAAACGAGCGTAATTGGAATAATTTATCCAGTAAATATGAATCTTCCTTATAGGTGAGTTTCATATTGAATTCTTCTCCTTTAACCACATATACTTTTTCCTCAGGAAGATATTTAACTACAATCCCACAATCATCTGTAGATACAAATCCCTGGTCTTGCAATCCTATTTTATATGCTTTTTCTATGGTAGAAACTTTAAATCCCTGTGGAGTTTGTCCCCTGCGAAGGAAATTCCGGTTCGGAATTTTTCGTATAAATTCTCCCGATTCATCTACCTGTATAATGGTATCAGTAGCCGGAATTGCCACATCAACGGCATTGTATTTGTCCAACGATTTAACTACATCATTTATAATCCTGTCATTAATCAACGGTCTAACAGCATCGTGAAAAATAAGATTGGCATCAGGAAATGAAGAATAAGCTTTAATTGCAGCCATGCTCGATTCATAACGCTCTTTACCTCCTACCAGTATTTTTTTTACTTTTTTCCATTCATTCATTAAAATCATATTCTCAATCACAGATACAAATGATTCATGAATCACTATGGCTATTTCGTTGATGAGTATATTATTTTCGAATACGTCAATCGTATGCTCAATCACACTTTTACCTGCTATTTTAAAAAATTGCTTAGGAGTACTGTAACCCAAACGATTACCAGTTCCTCCTGCTAATATTACAGCAACATTTAAAGACATATATGTATTTTTATATTTAATTGCATAAAAAATCATAGAGCACCAAAATTAGCAATAATTATTCTTTCTCCATGTATTTCAAAAAATAAAAAATATTTTTATATAATGAAAATTATTGTTTTTTTACTTTGGTTATTTAAATAAACCTTATATTTGTAGAAGGAAAACAAAAATTTGACTTTATCAACGTTTTTTTTGCAATTTAATTAATATTTACAAAAATGAAAAGGAAAATAAAAAACATAGCATTGCTATTAAGTTTAGGCGTATTTCTTATTGTTTCGTGTACAAAAAAAGAGCAGGAATCTCAAGTTTCAAATGTAAGTTTTACGCCCTGTCAGCAAAATACACTGAGAAGCGCTGAACTTTCGAGCAAAGTAGATGTAGCATTTACCAATAAAGGCGTACAAATTACATACCATGATTTCGAAGTTACCTGCGATTTTTCTACTGTCAATGTAACTCACACCTTCGTAAACGGATTTTTAAACATTACACAACAGGGTTCCCCCAATCAGGCAAATTGTGTATGCCATACCGATGTATCCTATACAATAAGCGGTATTTCGCAAAACGAAGTAAATGTAATTTTTATCAATGGCGTACAAGTCTATTGTCATAATGATAATAATGGAAATGAAGAAGAACTGGTTGGTAAGCGCAACGTTGAAGCATTGAATCGGTTCGTTGAAGATAACCAGTATTCTTTTTCTCTTGGTTACATATTCAATGAATACGCAAATGAAGATTTAATAATATCGTATATGCCAAACAATGGAGCCTCAACCCTGCGAGGTTTTGCCATCATTCGTAACGGCATAGTTTACAATACAACTTTTAATATATCTCGAGCTGGTGGCGATATTAATAATGTCATAGAGTGTATATGGAATGGAAATTACGTTACGGTCGCTGAAAAAGGCAGTTATAATGACGAATCAACAGGGCTTTATGGCTTTCAGATAAATAATGATGATTTATCTCAACCCGCTGTAAAGCTGTGGCAAAATACAGACTTCCAGCTAAATTGGGTAAAAATTTATCCATTTAGCGAAGAAATAAACGGCAATTATTACTTTATCGGAGAACGCAACGCTACCTACAGCTCATCCTTTAGGTGCAACATGGCTACAGGAGAGGTACTATTCACCGATGCCGCGTATGTATTTCGTACCTTCATACCTATTGTTTATGCAAACGGCAAATATTATGGCGCCCTTTATATAGGAAGTGCCGGACAAGCTGCTACGTTTTGCGTTGCCAGCGCCTCTCAGTACTACAACAATACCGAGCTTAATACCCAACAATTAAGCGTATCGAATATAACATCTTGGAATCCGGTTTGTGCTTTTGATTTCGGCAAAAAGCGAAGCGTAATAACTACAAATGTTAACCAGCCGCTCCAACTCACAACAAGATTGTTTTATCCCGTATATTTAAGTAATGGAGAGATAGATAGGTCTGTCCCCGGACTTCCAAGTCAAGAGGTGTTTAAGTACAAAGGGAAAAGTTATTTACTGCAGAAATATAAACAACTTGTTGAGATAGATGATATTTCGTATTTATTTGACGATAAATACGTTACTCTGCCAGCCTCCTACAAATGATTAAAATTCTTACTATTGTAGGCGCCCGTCCGCAGATAATAAAAGCCGCAGCTTTAAGCAGGACTATTAAAAATAAATTTTCGGAAAAAATAGGGGAAAAAATATTGCATACCGGACAACATTACGATAATAATATGTCGGATGTTTTTTTCTCTGAATTGGGAATTCCCCTACCCGATTATAATTTGGAGGTCGGCTCGGGACCACATGGAGAACAAACGGCTAAAATGATTTCCGGTATCGAACAAACACTCGCCCGCGAACATTTTAATGCCTTAGTAGTTTATGGAGATACTAATTCAACGCTCGCCGGCGCTTTAGCTGCATCTAAATTACATGTTCCGGTAATACACATTGAAGCCGGATTACGCTCTTTTAACAAAGCAATGCCTGAGGAAATAAACCGCATCGCATGCGACCATGTTTCCACGATCTTATTTTCTCCAACTCAAACCGGAATTGAAAATTTGAAAAAAGAAGGTTTCCCGATTTCCAATATGCCTCCTTTCTCCATAGACAATCCGGCTGTTTTTTGCAGTGGAGATATTATGTATGATAACAGTATTTACTTTTCCGGAATTGCAGAAAAAAATACCGATATTTTAGAAAAATACCATCTTTCAACCAATAATTATATTCTCGCAACCATTCATCGTGAGAATAATACTGATAATCACGACAGGTTACACAATATGCTGGAAGCTTTCCTTGAAATTGCCGTCAGACATCAAATTCCCATTGTTTTACCATTACATCCCAGAACCTCAAAAGTGTTGGAAAATCCTGTTTTTCATAGTCTTTTTGAAAAAATCAAAGCGCAGGATTCAATCAAAATTATTCCGCCGGCATCATTCTTTGAAATGATTGTATTAGAAAAAAATGCACTATTAATAATGACGGATTCCGGAGGAGTACAAAAAGAAGCTTATTACTTTAAAAAGCCATGCATCATTTTGAGAAATGAAACCGAATGGACAGAAATCATTGATAATGAAGCAGGTATATTGGTTGATGCCGATAAAGCATTGATTGTAGCAGCTTTCGACCAAATGAAGAATTGCCGGTCGACATTTCCTTCCGTTTTCGGAGATGCTCATGCAGCCGAGTTTATTTTAACAAAAATGCTGGAGATATTATGAACAAAAAAATAAAATTTGTGATAATAGGAATGGGGCACATAGGAAAACGCCATGCAGAAATGATACGCAGAGACGAACATGCAACATTGGTGGCTGTTTGCGATATATTGCCAAAAGAAGAGTTAGGATTGACCGATATCGAAGTACCATTTTTCCATTCAATCGACGATTTGCTGAATTCAGGCTTGGAAATTGATGTCGTAAATATCTGTACTCCTAACGGATACCATGCCGATTATACGATAAAAGCGCTGGAATATCACAAACATGTAGTAGTAGAAAAACCTACCGCTCTGAATAAAGCCGATGTCGAAAAAATACTGTTCAAGTCGCTGGAAGTTTCCTGTCACGTGTTTTGTGTGATGCAAAACCGGTATTCCCCGCCATCTGTCTGGCTTAAAGATCTCACCAAAAATAAAATTTTGGGCGACATTTATATGGTTAAACTGGATTGCTTCTGGAATCGGGATGAACGTTATTACAAAAAAGGGAACTGGCACGGCAACGCTCAATTAGACGGAGGAACTCTGTTCACTCAATTCTCTCATTTCATAGATATTATGTATTGGCTTTTTGGAGACATTACTAACATTAATGGTAATTTTTCGGATTTTTGCCACCAAGAACTTACCGATTTTGAAGATAGCGGTTGTGTAACTTTTGATTTTGTAAACGGAGGAATGGGTTGCCTCAATTACTCTACGGCAGTGTGGGACACTAATCTCGAAAGCAGTATCACGATTATCGGTTCAAAAGGAACTGTAAAAGTATCCGGACAATACATGAATGAAGTTGTTTATTGCCACGTTAAGGACTATATGATGCCTGAATTAGCGCCTTCCAATCCGCCTAACGATTACGGAACATACAAAGGATCGGCTCAAAACCATCATTATGTTATACAAAATGTAGTTGAAACACTTCAAAATAAAGGCACTATTTCCACTAATTTGCTTGAAGGTCTCAAAGTTGTCGACATAATAGAACGTATTTACGAAGTAAGAAATAAACGCTTCAGGAAAAGTCTAAAATAGTTTTGAACAAGTATACTATGCACTATTTATTGTTTAATACCAGAGACGAATTCACAAAAGTAGATTTGAATCATGTTGTTTATTTCGAGTCCGATGGTAATTATACACACATTGTTTTCACCAATCGTTATAAAGTTACTATTACCCTTGGATTAAGCAAAATAGAGCATTTGCTTGATACACAATTGAGAGAACAGGCACAACGGTTTATTAGAATCGGCAAACGCTATATCATTAACCGGACATTTATTTTGCAAATAAATCCGTTGCGGCAAAAATTGCTCCTTTCGGATATGGTGCATGAAACTGTTTTTGCGTTATCCATATCAAAAGAAGCGCTCAAAACACTGAAGGAAATAATAGTTAAGCAATAACACTAAATAACGTGGAAATACAGATAGGAAGAGAAGGCAACCAACCCTTTCAAATCACAGACAAGGAGGTAAGTCGAAAGCATGCCGTTTTGCGTTCGCTTTCCGATGAAACTTATCTATTGGAAGATCTGGGCTCCACTTATGGAACTTTTATCAATAATCGAAAAATCATAAAAGCAGTAGTTAACGCCAACACCGAAGTGCGATTAGGATCGCAATACATTTTGAAAATAAGCGATTTGTTAGCTCCTTTTGAGAAAGAAAAAGAAGAAAAAAAAAGATTGGAAGAAGAAGAAAAATCGTTGATAGAGCGCTTTAATCAATTGAAAAAGATATATAATGATTACATGTCTGAAAAAATCAATATACAACGCAACATGGCAGTGAAAAATTTTTATCGTACATTGCCATCAATTGTCAGCATGCTTCTTTGGGGATTAACGATGGTGTTCGATCATAGTAAATGGGTTGCCGCTATAAAACCGTTTATGGGCGGATTAATGGTCATGTTTGTAGGAATAGCCACTTTTCTGGTATATAAAGGACTGAAAGAACAGCCTGTTAAAATGGAAGAATTGAACAAACAATTTATGATTGATTATGTTTGTCCTAAATGTGGAAATTTTTTAGGATATATCCCTTTTGAATCGTTGGTAAATAAAAAGCAATGTTCATTTTGTAAATGCAAATGGATATGATGCAATTAAGTAGTGGAACTATCCTCCACAAAGGAAAATACAAAATAGAACGGGTATTGGGGCAGGGAGGTTTCGGCATCTCCTACTTGGCTTCTACGAAAATACAGGAACAAGGGTCATTGGAGATGATTGATTCAGAAGTCAAGGTTGCCATCAAGGAGTTCTTTATGAAAGACCTGTGTAATCGCGACGCTACTACTTTGCGTGTATTCGTACCTTCGATCGGTAGCCGGGAATTAGTAGAACGGTTTCGTAAAAAATTCGTCAAGGAAGCTAATAATATTGCCGACCTTCAACACCCGAATGTCATTAAGGTCTTTGATGTTTTTGAAGAAAACGATACGGCCTATTATGCAATGGAATATATAGAAGGCGTTTCGCTCAATGAGAAAGTCAATAAACAAGGCGCATTGCCCGAAGCGGAAGCCTTGCAATATATCCGGCAAATTGCATCAGCTTTAGACTATATTCATCAAAAGAAAATCAACCACCTGGATGTGAAACCGGCAAATATTTTATTGAAAAATAATTCGGAAGCCATTTTAGTTGATTTCGGATTATCCAAGCAATACGACAAAGCAGGCGAGCAAACCAGCTCCACTCCTGTGGGAGTAAGCGCAGGATATGCGCCGGTAGAACAAGGAAAGCCCGGAGGCGTCGGGTATTTTTCCGCATCAACCGACACTTACTCGTTGGGAGCTACGCTTTATAAATTAGTGACGGGAAAAACGCCGCCCAATGCGTCGGATATCGTATCAGACGGTATTCCCGAATTGCCTTCCACTATCAGCTTTAATACTGCAAATGCGATTCGCAAAGCCATGGAACCTAATCGCCACAACCGTCCGCAAAGTGTTCGTGAGTTCTTAAATTTGCTGGAAGAAAGCGCTGATGAGGAGGAGACAAAGTTGATAGAAAAACTCGTACCATCATCTCATGAAAATCTTCTAAAAAACAATAAAAAAAAGATAGCGCTCTACGTTTCTTCTTTTATAATAATAATGTTGTTTTCTATTTTCTTTATTCTTTTTCATAATTCAAAAAGAAATAAACCGGAAGGAGAAAATATAGCGACCGAATTGGAACCTCTTTTCCCTATCCAAAAAAACAGCAAATATGGTTTTATAAATAAAACAGGAAAAGAGGTGATTTCTTGTGATTATGATTATGCCGGAACATTTTCCGAAGGCCTGGCCGACATCAGAAGAAATGGTAAAACGGGCTTTATAGACAAAGCCGGACAGGAAATAATCCCTTGTATTTATAACGTTGCCGGGAGTTTTTCCGAAGGATTGGCATTTGTCGGAAAAAACGGCAAATACGGCTTTATTGATAAAACCGGAAAGGAAATAATTCCTTGTATTTATAGCGTTGCAGGGAGCTTCTCCGAAGGGTTGGTCTGCATTAAAAAAAATGGTAAATACGGCTTTATTGATAAAACCGGAAAAGAAGTGATTCCTTGTATTTATGATGACGCTTGGAGCTTTTCCGAAAAACTGGTCAGCATTAAAAAAAATGGCAAATATGGCTTTATTGATAAAACAGGAAAGGAAGTGATTCCCTGTATTTATGATGATGCTTGGAGCTTTAGTGAAGGATTGGCTCTCATCGAAAAAAACGGTAAAAGAGGCTTTATTGATAAAATAGGAAAGATGGTAATCCCTTGCATTTATGACAGGGCTGATGGTTTTTTTGAAGGATTAGCTAATATTTATAAAAATGGCAAATGGGGCTTTATTGATAACACAGGAAAGATAGTAATTCCTTGTGTCTATGACGATACAGGGCACTTTTCCGAAGGATTGGCAACGGTGGCAAAAAATCACAAATGGGGTTTTATCGATAAAACCGGAAAGGAAGTGATTCCTTGTATTTATGATTACGCAGAGGCATTTTCCGAAGGATTGGCACAGGTGGCAAAAAATCGCAAATGGGGTTACATAGATAAAACCGGACAGGAGATAATTCCCTGTATTTATGATAATACTGAGATTGAATTTGAAGATTTTCCGGGCAATATTTGATTGTTTTTTTGCTATAACAAAACTTATTTTTTATTTTTGGCAGACAGAAACATAATATCAAGAAAATGTATAAGTATATCGTATTATTTGCAATCATTATTCTGAGCGGCAATTGTGCATTTGCTCAATGCGATAAACTCTTAAAAAAAGGAGAAGAGCAGTATAATAAAAAAGAATACAAAAAAGCCATTGAATATTTTTTTCAAGCTTCGGAACTTAGTTGCCCCGGAGCAAACGATTGGATACGGAAATGTAACGTCCGCATAAACGAACAGGCGATAGGAGTTGTAAATGTACAAGTAACAAAAGTAAAAGAAGAAGCGGCAAAAGCAAAAGAAGCGGAAAAGGCAGCGAAAGCAGCAAAAGAAAAAGCAGAAGCAGAAGCAATCGCAGCTAAAACGGAAATAGCGGCATTGGTGGCAACAATAACGGATTCAAGAGCAAAGGCACAAGCAGAAATAAATGCGTTGGAAGAAACAGCAAATAAACGTAATGAAGTAAGACGTATAATAGCTGCAAATCTGAATTCTAACCCCACACAATCTCTTGATAATGGTGATAAATACAAAGGAGAAACTACAGGAAACATTCGAAATGGTTTAGGAGTTTATTTATTGAGTAAAGGAACCGTTTATTTTGGTGAATTTAAAGACGACAATATGAATGGAGCCGGTATTTATATCGTAGAAGAAGGATTTCAAGTTCGTAATTGCCAGTTTAGTATATGTTATTCCGGTGAATTCTCAGACAATCTCAAATCCGGCGCCGGTTATTGTTATGATGAATTGGGAAATTTACTATATAACGGTGCATTTGCTGATGATAAACCTGTTTCGGAATATTCTGTTGAAAGTGACCAATATTCTTCATATAAGTTCGAAGTGATTGATTACAATAATGAAGGTAAATATATAGGCTCAACCGTGAGTGGACAAAGAAATGGTTTGGGCGTTTACTTTTGGGGTAATGGAGATATGTGGTATGGAAAATGGGAAAATGGGCTGCGCAATGGCTACGGAATATATATACCTTTAAATGGAATAATAACTACAGGAACCTGGCATGGAGATAATTACAACAAATAATATTCCTCATTTTTTTCATTCAATTTAATCTCAATTTAACCATTTCATCCAATAATCCTACCATTTCATCCAATATACATCAAAATACTTGCATTTGCCTGTGGGTGTAATTTAACTTAGTAACATAAATTCTATTTTTATGTTTTATTTTAAATTATAAATTTTACAGCAATGAAAACTAAAAGTTATTTGAAAAGATTGGGAACATTCCTGTTTGCAATGTTCTCGTTCTGTGTGGCGCAGGTAAGTGCGCAAGAAGAATTGACAGTAGTTGTAAACCCTATTGGCAATAACGATGCAATCATTTCTTGGAACGAAATCAGCGGTGTGACAAACTATAATGTGCAACTTTGTGTAGGTGCTGTTCCATTTTGTAAAAACAAAAACTTGAATACAGAAGAGACAGGTGAATTTTCTGTATGTGCGCAAACAGTTTGGGGTGACGAACTTGACCCGCTAACTACATACGAATACACTGTAACGCCGGTGGGTAGCTCCGTTTCGCCAGTTACAGGTTTTTTTACAACAACAGCAAAGATTTCCGTTATTTCCCACAGCGATGCATTTATTTCTTGGAGCGAAATCAGCGATGCGACAAGCTATACTGTGAAAATTTGCGAAGATTCGGATTGTAAAACAGTGAATATGCCAATAGGTAAATTTTCCGTATGTGCGCAATCAGTTTGGGGAGGTGCTCTTAATCCGCAAACTACGTATTCATACACTGTAACACCAGTGAATAGTTCCGCTTCACCAGTAGTTAGCGGTAACTTTACAACAACAGCAATGCCTACTATGGTTTCCCACAGCGATGCAATCATTTCTTGGAATAAAATCGGCTCAGCGACAAGTTATACTGTGGAAATTTGTGATGCTTCTTCGAATTGTAGAAACTGGAATACAACAACAAGTCAACGTTTCGTATCTGCGCAAACAGTGTGGGGCGGTGCACTTAATCCGGAAACTGACTACACATACACTGTAACACCATTGGATGATAGTACCTCTTCGCCGGTAATTAGCGGTAACTTTACAACAGGAACAACTCCGCCACCAGTGATAGTGCCGGGAGATCCGGGTACGCCACCTATTCCTTGTCCGGTATTGGACAGACTGTGGATAAAATCGAATGAAGCCGAAATCAATGGTAATAATGTAACAATCAAGATTGATCCTAAAGCTCCGGGGTTTGGCAGTTTGAGTGCTGTAGAAGTATATGCAACAACTACTAATAACGATGCACCAAACACAAAAGTAGCTGTTAATGGTATAAATATTGACTTAACCAAAAACTGTCCCGACCCTACACTATCACTTGTTGATTTCAGAGGCATTATGCCTCCTCCTAATGGTACTGGACCGAGACCACTTACAATAAAGGTAAGTGCAGACAAGTGTGGTCCCGGTCGTCCTTCGACTCCTGAAAGCAGTTACATTCCCAGCGGCAAACTTAGTATTGGCAGTCTAGGCGGCAATCTTCGTGGTAGCAGTCTTTGCAGTGGCGGTGGCGGTGGCACTGGCGATGACTGTGCTTATGAAGGTTACACCTGTTCTTACGAAGATGAATCTACTTTTGACCCTGAATTTGACATTCCTACCGGCTTTGACAATCCTAACGCAGATAACAAGCAACTGCAAGATTGTTTCAACGTGACAGGTGTAAAAGTTGATTGTAGCAAGCAAGTCAAAGGTGTTGTTATCAAACGCTATACCGATGGCTCGGTAGAAAAAGAGTTGAAGTAATGCTCAAAATAGGCAGTGAAACAGCAAAAGTTGTTGTTAGGTAACATCCTTCAAGTCACAGGATAAATATAGCCTATATTCTACATTAAAATCAATGTCGTTTAGTTAAGGCTGAAAGCCTTAACTAAACGACAAAGTATTTAATAATAACTATTTAAACTAATTATACAATGATATCATTAATTTTTTACCATAGAGACGTTGCGAGCAAAGTCTCTACAAATGCAAGCAGGTGGACAAGGCTTCTTTTTATTTTTGCCTTCATCTGCGCAGTAACAATCACAATTCATGCACAAAGCGGAACAACGGGACCACTTACGTGGAGTATTTCCGGCGATACGCTAACGATTAGCGGGACAGGGGCAATGCCAGATTACTATACTGGGATGCCATGGGATTCATGGATTACTGCTGTGGTAATAGAAGATGGGGTTACAGGTATCGGAAGTAGTGCTTTTTCTGAGTGTAGAATACTTGCTTCTGTTACTATCGGTAATAGTGTGACGAGTATAGGAGACGCCGCTTTTTATGAATGTACCGGTCTAACTTCCATAACTATTCCCAATAGCGTGACAGGTATCGGAGATTGGGCTTTTAACGGTTGTACTGGCCTGACTTCCATAACTATTCCCAATAGCGTGACAGATATCGGAGATGGGGCTTTTGGAAATTGTATTGGCCTGACTTCCATAACCATTCCCAATAGAGTAACAAGTATCGGAGATGTGGTTTTTGTGGGTTGTATTGGTCTGACTTCCATAATCATTCCCAATAGTGTGACAAGTATCGGAGATGGAGCTTTTAACGGTTGTATCGGCCTGAGTTCCATAACCATAAGTAATAACGTGACAAGTATAGGAGATCAGACTTTTGCGAGTTGTTTTGGCCTGGCTTCCATAACCATTCCCAATAGTGTGACAAGTATCGGAGATGGAGCTTTTTGGAATTGTGTTGGCCTGACTTCCTTAACCATTCCTAATAGCGTGACAAGTATCGGACAGTTTGCTTTTTCCAACTGTACCGGCCTAACTTCCATAACTATTCCCAATAGCATAACCAGTATCGGAAATTCTGTTTTTGGCCGTTGTACCGGCCTAACTTCCATAACTATTCCCAATAGCGTAACCAATATCGAAGGGGCTGCTTTTTATGAGTGTACCGGTCTAACTTCCGTTACTATTCCCAATAGCGTGACAAGTATCGGAGATGAGGCTTTTTGGAATTGTGCTGGCCTGACTTCCATAATTATTCCCAATAGTGTGACAAGTATCGGAGATGGGGCTTTTAATTCTTGCTGTAATCTTGCTTCCATATATGTTGAAAGCGAAAATTCATCGTATGCTTCGGAAAACGGCGTCTTATTTAATAAAACAAAAACGACATTGGTTTGCTATCCGGCAGGGAAATCCACTAGTTACATCATCCCAAGCAATGTAACATTTATTGAACCACTTGCATTTTGCGATTATTCCAATTGTGGTAGTCTCACATCCGTTACCATTCCAAATAGTGTAACAGGTATTGGAATGTTTGCATTCAGTTGCAGAAGCCTTATTTCTGTTACGAACTTGAATGCCACGCCACAAAACATAGATTCTTTTATGTTTGATGGAGTCAATTTAAGCGCCGCAACACTCTATGTCCCTTGTGGCTCAAAAGCTGCTTATGAATCTGCTCCTTTTTGGCAAGATTTTGGAACTATTGAAGAAATAGACTGTAATCATCACTATTCTGCCGTTACCTCCTACCCCAACACGATGACTTTTACTTCCGCTATTGTGTTGAATGGCATAGAATTTCAAAGCGACCGCCTCGAAATCGGCGCATTCAGTGGAGACGAATGTCGCGGTTCAGTCATATTGCAAAACTATCCCGAAGCTACAGATCATCCTTATTTAGGATTTTTAACTGTTCACGGCGATGCCGGTGAAAACATTACGTTTAAGGTTTATAACCACGATACCGGCAAAGAATACGATGCAACCAATGCTCCGGTCAGTTTTGTGGCCGACGCTATCAATGGTAATCCAGCTGCGCCCTATCTGATTACAATCACAGACACTCTCACCCAAACCATTCCATTGGTCGAAGGCTGGTCGTGGATTTCGGTCAATGTCGCCTCCGATAATCCTTCATTGCTTAACCAATTTAAGGAAAATATCGGCAGTGCGGGTAATATGCTGAAAGGATTGAACGAGTTTATACAAACTCCGGGTTGGATTGGTAATTTATCCGGAATCAACAACACAGACATGTATATGGTCAACACCAACGCCGAACAAAACTTGCAGTTTACCGGTTTGCCGGTCGATCCGGCTACTACTCCTGTTTCGCTACTCACCGGATGGAACTGGATAGGATATACGCCGCAAGGGAGTCTGCCGGTAGATGAAGCATTAGCCGGATTGAATCCGCAAGACGGCGACCAAATAAAATCCTATTCGGAATACAGTACCTATGCCAATGGACAAGGTTGGGTAGGCAGTTTATCGACTATGAACCCCGGTGGCGGTTATAAATATTATTCAACAAATGCTACTGCTCAAACGTTTGTTTATCCATCTGCGTCAAAGCCGCAATTAAAAAGCAGCAACAATAAAGAATCCCTGAGTTTGAAATGGACAACCCAAGCCAACCGTTTTGCCAATAACATGACAGTAACATCCATCGTGTTATCTAACAACGGAGAGTTGCAAAGCGACCAAATCGAAATCGGCGCTTTCTGTGGAAATGAATGTAGAGGAAGCGCATTGCTGAAAAACTTCCCGCGAATAACTAATCATCCTTATTTGGGCTTCTTGGCTGTTCATGGAGAAAATAATGATGTTATCAATTTGCGGATTTACAACCATGCAACAGGAGAGGAATATAAAGCCGACAATTCTTTGACTTTCGTAACAGATGCTATTCATGGTAGCTTGGCAGCGCCTTTCAAAATTACCGCTTCCCCGACAGGAGTTTCCAACATACAATCCGGTTCCGTCACGGTTTACTTGGATCCATTGCGCGAGAAACTAATCATCCGTTATCCGTGGAGCAGTATTGACCGGCTGGAAATTGTTGATTTGAACGGGCGTATCATTTGGCAAACAATCAATTTTGCTTCGGAATCCGTCAATGTGTCATCGCTGACTAAAGGTGTGTACATACTGAAATTAGTCAAAGACAATCAAGTATCGGTATATAAATTTATCAAATAACAAAAATGATAGTACACAAAACAATTAATTGATTGTTTTTTAACACAGAGACACAGAGGCACAGCGTTTTTATTTTATTTAATTTCCCTGTGTCTCTGTGCCTCTGTGTTTAATTCGAATCCATCGGTATTAAAAGACTTTTGTATTTCTTCTATCTTTTTTATACCTTTGTTCCGTAGCATATTTTATGATATGGTGCGAAATATCAATAAATATACTATTAAAATGAATGTTTATGACTACTGAAGAAGCAAATTTAATTAATGAAGAAGCGCCATTTGAAAATGTCAATCTGAACCCCCAAAATATCCTCATTGCAACTGATGAAGGCATGGGAATTGCAGAACATCAGTACGAGGAGATAAAGATACTTGGAATGGAAGAAGTAATTGAAGATCATGGCCAAGTGATGACTGTGGTTAGCGTAGAAGTGGAAGGAGAACATGCGCTGTTGATTGATGTAAACCAAGATGACGGAATTGATGTGACGACTGTGGATGCCAATCACGACGGGGTCATTCCCGCTGCTGATACGATGGAAAGCACGTGGTCACATTTTATCCATCACGATAATTTGCCGGATTATACCAACGATATAGATCCAAGCGCTATTATATAAAATCTTTCGAAAATATGAGCAATATAACCAAAGTAGTATGCCCTCAGTGTAAGAGGCTGCTTTCGTTTATGGATGCTCCCGACATTGGAAACAAACTGATAATCTGCCCCAAATGCAACTTCCGCGCAACAGTTGACGTTTATCGTAGTGGAACAGCCGGAACCGGAGGACAAGGAGAATCAGAAGCAACCGGTTTGCCGGAATATATTAACAAAGATGCAATGATAGTGGGCCACCTCAGGTTGAAGAACACAGGAAAAATATTTCCGCTAAAGCAAGGCAAAAATGTGATTGGTCGTATTGCAAAAAACGGAACTGCCGATATTCAAATAAACGAAGATGAATACATGAGCCGGCGACATATAGAGATTAATATCGTGCGAACGGCTCTGGGCTTAGAACATCGTTTAGTAGAAATAAACAGTAAAAATGAAGTATTGCTGAATAATAAGCCTTTGCCTCGCGGAGATATTTTAGTATTGCAATTCGGAGACCGAATAATATTGGGAAAAACTGAGGTCATTTTTGAGAAGCCTGAAGATGAAGAGGATACTAAAAACTTATGATAATAAGCATAAAGCAACCATTGAGTTACAGTCGTGCCGGTAAGAAAGAAAAACAGGAGGATTGTATTTACCCTCCGGGAGGAAAAGCAACCGGCAAGAACCGTTTCTTCATATTATGCGATGGTATGGGGGGACATAATAATGGAGAAATGGCCAGTAGTCTTGTGTGTGAGACTTTAGGCAAATTTTTTGAATCCCATCCTTTGAAAGGAGGATTTTTGACGGAAGAACTTTTCAAACAAGGCTTATCGGAAGCATACGATGCACTGGACAAACAAGATGACGGTTCTTTTAGAAAAATGGGAACCACTCTCGCCTTTATTTATTTCCACAAAGGCGGTTGTTTTTCGGCTCACATCGGAGATAGCCGTATCTATCATATCCGGTTGGGAAAAGGATTAGCATATCAATCTGCCGACCATTCCTTAGTCAACGACTTATTGAGAATCGGAGAGATAACTCCGGAAGATACTATCAATCATCCGCGAAAAAATATTATCACGCGCGTCATGCAACCGTATTTGGAGCATCGCCATAAAGCCGAAATTCATCAATTGACCGATATACAGCCGGGCGATTATTTCTTTTTATGCAGCGATGGCGTATTGGAACAACTGACCAACGATAAACTGATTGCAGTTTTATCCGACATTACTCTGTCCGATGAGCAAAAAATGAACGCGTTGGAAGATATAAGTTTGAATAAAACAAAAGATAATTTCACGGCCTATTTGATTCCTGTCGACCAGGTGGAATATGAAAAATTTGACAACAAAACGGAAAAAAATAATGAAATTAAGGCAGTTGTCACAGACAAATCTTCTTAGATGTGTAATTATTCATTATAAGAAAATAACCCTTAGATAATTAATTTGTTATATTTTATCATATTTTTACATAATTGTTTTGTAAAAACAAAAAATACATATACATTTGCACCCAAAATAAAATGACTTTATAATGATTTGCATTCATACATTGTTAAGCGTAGTCGTGGTCAGCGTTATTCTACTCGTCGAAAGAGGATAATGAGGAAGGCTGGCGCTTAATAAGGTAAGAAATAATAATAAGCCTTTCTCCATTGAGAGAAGGGCTTTTTTGTTAACAAGTATTATTCTTGCACATTTAAAATAAAAAAATGAAAATTCAACTACAAAGCCATACCAGTACTCAAGGACGTAAGATGGCAGGAGCGCGCTCCTTATGGAGAGCTAACGGAATGAAAAAAGAACAAATGGGCAAACCTGTTATTGCCATAGTCAATTCGTTTACTCAATTTGTTCCCGGTCACGTTCACCTACATGAAATCGGGCAATTTGTCAAAGCCGAAATAGAAAAACTCGGATGTTTTGCCGCCGAATTCAATACTATTGCCATCGACGACGGCATCGCTATGGGACATGATGGAATGCTCTATTCACTACCCTCGCGCGACATTATTGCCGACAGCGTAGAGTACATGGTGAATGCTCATAAAGCCGATGCTATGATTTGCATTTCCAACTGTGATAAAATTACGCCGGGAATGTTGATGGCAGCGATGCGATTAAATATTCCGGCTGTTTTTGTATCCGGAGGCCCAATGGAAGCCGGACGATTAGACAGTCACGGACTTGATTTAATTGATGCTATGGTACAAAGCGCCGATGAATCAGTCAGTGATGAACAGGTCGAAAAAATAGAATTAAACGCCTGCCCTACTTGCGGTTCTTGCTCCGGTATGTTCACCGCTAATTCTATGAATTGTTTGAATGAAGCCATAGGCATGGCTCTACCGGGAAATGGAACCATTGTTGCAACTCATGTTAATCGCAAAAAACTCTTCGAAGATGCAGCCAAATTAATCGTAAAAAATGCGTTCAAGTATTATATTGATGGAGACGAATCTGTTCTTCCCCGCAACATTGCCAATCGCTCGGCTTTTTTGAATGCTATGACGCTCGACATCGCCATGGGAGGGTCAACGAACACTGTTTTACACTTGTTAGCTATCGCCAATGAAGCAAATGTCGATTTCACCATGGACGATATCGACCGCCTTTCACGTAAAACGCCATGCCTTTGCAAAGTGGCGCCAAACACCAATAAGTATTATGTACAAGATGTCAACCATGCCGGAGGAATCTTAGGCATTATGGCAGAATTGGGTAAAGGTGGATTAATCGATACAAGCGTCAATCGTGTAGATGGTTTAACTTTGAAAGAAGCCATCGGAAAATGGCAAGGAAATGCTATTTATTTGAGCGCTCCTGCCAACAAATTTAATTTGGTCATGGCTTCTCAGGAAAATTATTATGAAACGTTGGATTTAGACCGGGAAAACGGCTGTATTCGCGACATAGCGCACGCCTACACCAAAGATGGCGGTTTAGCAATTCTGAAAGGCAATATAGCGCAAAACGGTTGCGTAATAAAAACGGCAGGGGTGGACGAAAGCATTTGGCATTTCCGTGGGAAAGCAAAAGTTTTCACCTCACAGGAAGCAGCTTGCGACGGTATTCTCAACGGACGCGTACAAAGCGGTGATGTGGTGGTCATCATCTATGAAGGACCCAAAGGAGGACCGGGCATGCAGGAAATGTTATACCCCACTTCATACATCAAATCGCGCCACTTGGGTAAAGAATGTGCCCTGATTACCGACGGACGTTTCAGCGGCGGCACATCGGGTTTGTCCATTGGACATATCTCTCCGGAAGCAGCTTCGGGCGGCAACATCGGATTAGTACAAGATGGAGATATGATAGAAATCGATATTCCCTCTCGCAAAATCAATGTACTCATCTCCGATGAAGAATTGACACAACGCCGGCTTACCGAAGAAGCGCGAGGAAAAGATGCCTGGACGCCAAAAGATAGAAATCGATTGATTTCTAAAGCTTTACGGGCTTATGCAAGTTTAGTAAGTTCGGCAGATAAAGGAGCAGTTAGAATGATCTGAAGAGAAGAAAATTATTGATAATTATGAAAGACAATATGAACGAGAATATAGAAAATAAAATCACAGGTAGCGAAGCGCTTATACGCTCATTAATAAATGAAGGCGTTGATACGATTTTCGGTTATCCGGGTGGAGCAATCATACCTGTTTTCGATGCTATTTACGATTTCAAAAACGAAATCAACCACATTTTAGTTCGTCATGAACAAGGTGCAACTCATGCAGCGCAAGGTTATGCACGAGTTTCCGGAAAGGTTGGAGTTGCATTACTAACTTCAGGCCCTGCAGCAACAAATGCTATTACGGGTATCGCTGATGCCATGATGGATAGCACTCCCATAGTTGTTATTACCGGGCAGGTCGCTTCCTCTTTGTTAGGTTCGGATGCATTTCAGGAAACCGATGTCGTTGGAATCTCTCAACCAATTACTAAATGGGCATACCAGATTCGCTCGGCGGAAGACATTGCATGGGCTGTTGCCCGCGCTTTTTATATAGCATCGACAGGACGTCCTGGACCTGTCGTATTAGATTTTGCCAAAGATGCGCAAGCAAATAAAGTAAATTATATTCCTCAAAAAATAACTCATATTCGTAGTTATGTACCGGTTCCTGATATGGAACCTGAAAAAATAGCAGAAGCGGCAAAACTAATCAATGAAGCTAAAAAGCCATTGGCATTAGTTGGACAAGGAGTAATCTTGGGAAATGCGGAAAAAGAATTATTAGATTTCTTACGCACAGCAGATATTCCCGCCGCGTCTACAATTCTCGGTCTTTCGGCGCTACCAAGCGATGAGCCTCTTAATGTAGGAATGTTAGGTATGCATGGAAATATGGCGCCTAATCTTAAAACAAATGAATGTGACGTGTTGATAGCTATCGGAATGCGCTTC
>Ga0123357_10003072_pt1 | contig 18936 bp, 14 predicted proteins | sample TergutEmb28metaG_FD_89873 | JGI IMG/M metagenome (GOLD analysis project Ga0123357, IMG submission 89873) | Embiratermes neotenicus P4 segment gut microbial communities from Petit-Saut dam, French Guiana - Emb289 P4 | ecosystem: Host-associated > Arthropoda: Insects > Digestive system > Gut ...
GTGCGGTAATGAACCTTCGGGTTCCGTGAAATGCGGGGAATTTCTTGACTAGCTGCAGACCAGTTAGCTTCTCAAGAAGGACTCTGCACCATGGAGTAAGTAAGTAAGTAAGTAAGTAAGTAAAGTTAAAAACATGAATCGGTGTAAGGAATGTGATATTTTAATGAAGACACACGTATGTGCATTTACATTCTTCTGCATGAGCCTGAGTTTAGTACTGTGACCCCCCATATGGCTGTTGCGTCAAGTATTAGTCTGCGTGATCTTTGAAATTTGAATTTTTTGCCTTTTTTGTGGCATTCCTTAAATTGAGAACATTTAGCAAACCATACGATAACTTCGATGAAAAAACACTAATTTTGTTTGGCCGAGCCATTTATTTTCGTTGAGAGGCTGGTAACGATATGGTTAGTCAGTGGTCTGGGTCATTACTTTGTAACGTGACGGTGAAGCTGACATTGCAACAGTGTCGCTACAAGTGATAGCATTTACGAAAAATACTGCTTTTAATACACTCGTTAAAATAAAGTAGTTTGAGTCAGCAATACGTCGGTTTGTGAAACTGTTCCACGATCCACTCAGAATAGCTTCGCGACCCAATTTTGGGTCATGACCCATGGTTGGTACACACCGTTTTGCCGCGATAGGCACTTGGGTCAAAGACTGAAACAGAGGTTAAACTACATGGTTTGCAGGTTTAGATCTTTATAGAACAGTTTTATTTGTGAGTACCGCGTACCTTGAACGTTAAAAAGCCGTGCATTTCGGTCTCACAATGTGAGTTTATTATATATATATATATATAAACACACACACACACACATTAACCCGCAACTGTTCGGCAAACAGCATTAATTGTTTTGCCTGTTTAAAGGAGAGGGATTTTGTTTTCTGAGGGATAGGAACTTCATTTCACAGTATCTAGGCCATTGGCATTTAAACTGCGTTTCCTTTGTGATGAATTTGGTAAATGCAATTTTGATATTTTAAATTGAATTTCATATTTGTCTCTCAATCTTCATGCGTAATCGGCACGGGGTTTATTTTCACCTTAAAACTTAAGTAACAGAATTTTGTTTTCCATGAAGGTGCGTAAATATTTTCGTTGAATAAATTTTAATATGTATGTTTCATTTGTGTACAATTTTTTTTGTCCTTTGTGGGAGTTCTGCGAAAATTCATATTTAGTCACAAGTGTTTCACAGATGTTAGCAGTTGAAGTTCCCTGGTCCAGGTGAACCATCATGCGTAGAAGGGTTAAGGAAGTAACCGGATGAATCATTGTTTCACGGAGCACTTGCAACCTTCTGCATTTTGTTGCTACGTCTGCGGGTACAAGGAAGCAGAACTGCTAATCGCCACACCACAATGTAACAGGAATATATCGCAAATAAACTGTAGTCCTAAAAGGTTCCGCGTTAATTTGTCGTTTGTAGTTTACTTCTTACTGTGTTTGATACTGGGACGAAAATGTACAAACTGTCTACAATCGGGCGGAGAAATGGAGTCCGGTAGAGCAGGTCCACTGCCTGAAGAGGTACGTGAGACGAGCATTGTCGAAGACTTTTTATCTCTCTGACGTCAACGGACACACATGCGGGATGTTGTCACAGTGTAACTGTGAAATGAAGCTGTACAGAGCTCAGTCCATCCCGTTCAGTGAGCCAAGAAGATTGTCTGTTTGGGAGTAACCCGTTGTCTTTCTTTGGGAGAGAACTGTGAAGACCGAAGTGTGAGGTTTCTCCGAAACGTTTAAACAATTCCCAAAAGACGGCATTTTTCGTAGCCGGTGCTCTGAGAGCCGTACAGTGTATCTCACATGCCCCCTGTTGATGAGGCTTTTTGTACAGTGCGTTGCAGAACCGACACCACGGTGTAGGCTGCACATTGCGAAGCTGATAGTTTCGCTAGTGATCCTATTCCATGCTTTCAGCAGAACCCGGAGGCTGTAGACCGTTTTCACTGGCTTGTGAGCAAGAAGCCTGAGCCATGTGCATAGCTTATGGCTCAGCAGCTGTACTGTAAGCTAATAAATTCACTTAAGGGTTTGTATAGCGCGTTGCTGCTTCACCGTCTTCACTTATCTTCGGAGGAAGAGGATTTGATAGGTCCATTGAGGTTGGAGCATTGTAATGATTGAACTTACCACAGACCCTTGAATGAAGTTTTCAGAACGGGTTATGGCCGATGCAGGGAGATTGATGTTGAGACTGGTACCCCGTAGAGACGTCAGTCCTGTTGCTTAACTAAATACAATTTCAAACCTCGTAGGAAACACGCTGCATCTCCTTTACAAAGAGTAACCGACTATTGCTGTTCATGTAGGCAACTGCTATTTGTTGTGAGAATCACACGGAGCAAGAGGCACGAGGTGACACTGGAGTGGAGGAAACTACATAATGAGAACCTTTGTGCTCTGTACCCCTCACCAGATATCATTCGGGTGATCAAATCAAGAGGAATGAAATGGGCGGGCATGTGGCACGTATAGGGGTCGGGAGAGGTGCATAGAGTTGGGGTGGGGAAACCTGAGGGAAGGAGACCACGTGAAAGACAGACGTGGATGGGAGGGTAATATTAAAATGGATAGTCCAGAAGTGGGATTGGGAGGCATGGACTGCATTGATCTGGCTTAGAATAGTGACAGGTGGCGGGCACTTGTGAATGCGGTAATGAACATACGGGTTCCGTAAAATGGGGGGCATTTCTTGACTAGCTGCTACCTGTTAGCTTCTGAGGAAGGGCTCTGCTCCGTGGATTTAGGAGTTAGTTCTAACAGGGAACACATACATAACGTCACAACTTGTGGTACACACAATAAGGACCTTGATATGAAGGGTAAATACTTTAAAATTCGACCAGTAAGCAGTTGTTCCATAGGTTTTTGCGTTACATCAATGCATTGGTGTCGTGCAGGCCACGTACAATAAATGTAAGTCTCGCTTTCTGGTACAATCAAGCCAGAAAGTTCTTCAAATCACTGGCCGGATCCATTTTGCTGGCGAGAACAGGAGGAAGGAAATTTAGATAACGTATTTCAGGAGCGAAATTATTTATCAGGTTTCAACACAACAGCATATTAATATAGGTAAAATGTCAAAAGTTGCCGAAATTGCTTACGGTTGGTTTGAGCGTATAATTGAGCCCTATTACGCCCAGAATGCGTGGTACACAGATATATTCGAGCCGTCTTTGTTGCTGCTTCTACAGTTGAAACGACAGAGCTCAGAGTGTATGTTGTGTAAGTTCGTGTGACGTATGCCCTTCATATACCTGTTCGGAAGTCGGCATGAATGTGATCGGGTGATCGCGGAGGCCACAAAAACTGGTCGTTGCAGCCTTTTCAAGGATCCGTATAGAAGGCTCCTCCTTGAGAAACTGATGGTTATTCAAGTGGTTAAGAAATGCCCCGCACTTTATGGAAACTGACGGTTTTGCTTTTACTGATTCCCAGCATCGGATCCTGTTCGGAACCAGCCTAAAACAAGTTCGCATCCTCGCCCACGTTTAGGATCGATGTAAATACGGTTCACCTATATTATCTTAGGTTTCCGACACTAACCGATTGGTCTTGGTAGCGGATACGCAGCGTGTTTAGGGCGAGAGGAAACTGAATTGTTGTATGTTGTTTAGACGAATTTCATGCTCCAGGGGTTTAATGCGTTGGAGTTGCGTAATCACGTGTCTTCCGCTTGAGCAACTGCATCATTCGGGCAGTGACTTCTTGCCCTGTCTCTTGTCTGCTGGGACAAGGCAGATGGCGTCCAACGTTCGTAAGCCAGTAAACCTTTTAAATACAGTGTATGTGTGTACGTGGTAACAACGATCTTTGTTCTAACCATCTTTTGGAGAGGTACGTGTAGTGTGTTCGTCGTGGGTTAAGAACTGAATTTTTTTACTGATATGAATTTTGGCTTCAGATGGTTCATTAAATTTGCTTCATCGCTGGACGAATTTCAGTTGAGTTTTAGCCACAGTCTGAAGAAACGAGCATTTAGGATTAAAATCATTCAGTCAAATTTGCTACTGCATAGCGTTTCAGTCCTGCGTATCTGTTGTTGTTGTTGTTGTTGTTGTTGTTGTTGTTGTCGTCGTCGTCGTCGTCGTCGTCGTCGTCGTCGTCGATGTCGCCTCCGCCTCTTCGTACTCCTTCTTGACGTCTTACTTAGGATTGGTTATGCTAAGGAGTTCGAGATTGGCACCGTTTGCGTGTTTGTAATTGCTGACATAAAACAATACTTTATACATGATGGCCAGGGGTGTGTTATGATGTGCTGTCGTACCATATTTTACTTGCTTAACTTTAGTGGATAGTAAGTTACACCACAAAATCCAAAGTCAGTTTTCGTGCCGCTGCCATGTTCTTATTTTACGTTTTCCCACAGTATGCCGTTAATAAATGCTACCTATTTTTCTGGAGCTGTTGCCATACATTAAGTACTATTGCACAGTTGGTACGGGGGCTTTCCTGGGGGTAATGCGGCCGAACCGTGCCATTCACCACCCACCCGCATCTAGCGCCGAGGTGAAAGAAAGAGTAGAATTGTATTCCTGCTCTCCCCTGGGCCTTCATGACGTGTTTTAGGGCGACTTTTACCTTTTACTCTAAAGTTTAGTGTCCCTTACCCCTCACATGTTCGCCTGTCGGCCATGTGCTGTTTTTGATTGTGGGAAGTTGAAAAGTGCGATGTTCGGGTGCCTGTCAGTGGCGTAGTGTTTGTACCACGTTGCATAAATCCGTCGTCTTTTTCAGAAGTTTCAATGGGACACAGGCCTTTTTGAGGAAGGAAAGTAGACTAAAAAGAGACCTCATTTGAAACTAAGTATGATCAGAGTGATGTGGTTTTCCATAACGGCCCCTGAAAGTGGAAATTCAGGATGTTGCGGTGTATGAGAAAGGGGGAAATGCTGGCCGTACACCAGCCCATTGGTGCGAATCTACTGACCTTTGGTGGAAGACGACTGACATTGGGCCCAGTAATTTGGTCCAGTTTCAGACACCCTTTTCTACAGCGGACACTGCTGGGCTGCGAGCCCTAAAGAGTGTGATGTCGGTTCTTTTCGCTTGTGTTCTTATAATTCTTTAGTAACGTCTACCGGTACTTTTTTATTTAAAATGCTTAGATTGTTTTGGAGGTGGCCGAAGACTTTCACTGATCTCAACACAAACCAGGACTGCAGGTGGCACAGCGGATAAATGAGATGTACTTAACGTGGAGAGGGTTAAATAACTGATTTCAGGTTAAGTTGGTTTGAAGCATGGATCGTCTCGCCAGTCGGGCGGTCGCTACAACTGATCAATAACTCGAAAGGCTGCGTGCAACTGAGTGCCCCTTCTGTGTTATGTACCGCATCTGTCAACAGGTGTAGCAGGTACTTGTTACGCCCAGGTACAGCGTTTGCCTTAACTTACAGTAACTACGTTGGCTCGGATTTCGGGATTATACCCAGGTGGACGAGGATTTCCCTACGTTTCGGCAGGGTTGCCTTCTTGAAGATTAAATATTCGATATAACCCCGGTCACAATTCAAAGAGACGCCTGTTGGAAGAAGCAAGCAGAGACAGTAGGTTTGTGTTAACAAGGGTCGCAAAGAATATTCTGCTTTCGGGGTTACGACGCCCTGTATTTTGGTAGATGGTAGGGGCGTTTCACTGGAAATTACTTTTCCCTCCTTGACAGCCCCCTCCGGAATGCTGCAGTGATACGTTTAGAATGGATGGTTTTGTCACTTTATAATTAACCACCAGACCGTGATTATGTCTCATATGTTCACTGTCTTTATGATATCTCTTCATTGGCTCCACCACTTCTTCCCCCACCCTCACACACGGACGCCTTATGCTGTTTCGTTGAGGTACGCATTGGTGTTTCCTCCACATGTTCAAAGAAGTGCAGTTGGGCTTCAGATTGTCGGCATATGTAGTTCGGACAGGCCCGACTTCGGGATTCAATTCCTATTAACGTTGCCAAGGGCAACTACCGATTGGTCTAAGGCTGATGGTTTGACAGCTTGGGATTGGGAAGGAGCTGGTTCCAGTCACCTAGCCGTAGAACTCGCACTTCTCTATGCTCGAAATATATTACAGCATGTTACAAGAGTCATTGGCTTGCGTACTGTCTAGTTTTCGTCCCTCGTCGTACCGTCTCTTAGATCTCTTCCATACGGCCTGAGTCCAGATTGTTAATGACCAAACATAGCCATATTAATGCAACGTAAAACCCCTACCTTCGTAACAGGTTGCCAGCAGAGCGACGACGGTGATGACAAAAGCCATTATGGCTTGTAGAACTATTACAGAAACGGCTGACAGCGAGTCCTCAGCAAGTCTTCAACGGGCAACGATACTGACGTCGATATTCCAATTCTACAGGCATTTAAAGAGGTTTATTGCTGAGTAAACATAAGCTAGGAAACGCATAACTGCAACTCCCTGGCCTAGTTTAGATCAGTAAATCCATGTTTAGTATGTGTACACCCTAACAGTTGTTCCTTTGTCATACTGCTGACACGCGGGTTGCACAATGCCTAGCCTACTTACAGAGAACATGGCGGGTTTAGTAGGGATGATAGCACTGCAAGATGTTTAATAAATTAAGGGAACAATATGTTTGACGTGCAAAAGAATGCGTCCGCCCATATGACCACGTAACGGACACTGTATAGATCGTCTGTGTCTTCAGCCATGAGATGACGCGGTAATCATGTCGTATCGCCGTACGATCAATTTAAAAATGGCAGGCTCCCTGGAAACATCAAATGTTGAAGTACGCATTGTGATTCGCTTTTGGAGTGTGAAGGTATCCCGCCGGTGGGGATACGTCGCCAGTTGGCGGGGGTGTACGAGGCACGCATGTCTCGGTAAATGGTGCGGATATGGTGCATTGCTTCTTCTGAAGCCAGGACAGGTGTTGACAATCAGCGATCGTGAGAGCCGAGCACGTTCACTGCAAATTGCAGTGTGTGTCATGCAGATAGCCTTATCAGAGAGGACATATTCATTACGTTGACTGGCATCGCCCGAGGTCTACGTGTTTCCCCGGTTACCGTGCACGGTGTTGTCCACGACCAGGTGGAATTCAGAGAAGTCACTGGCTGCCAAAGATCGTCACAGAGGATGGCAGGTTTCATTGTGATGTGCTTACTTTCATGCATCTGACACGTGACGCCTATCAAAGGGAGCAGTTTTTGCAGTGCGTTGATGCAGGGGATGCAACATACGTTAATCGCGCGACACGCGAATTTCTAAAAGCTTTCATGACGTGACCCATCATCTCCCCTAGTAACGCCGTCAGTACAGAAGATAGTGCCAACTGCTTTGTGTGACCATAAAGTGTACATTTTGTTGATTTCCTTGACCATGGTAACACAGAATTGCTCGGTGTTATTGTGGTACACTTGAGAGGCTACGGCAGGCAGTTCGTCCCAAAGGCCTGAGTTAGTGCGCCATGTCATAATTTTGCGCGATGACGGTACGCCTCTTACCGCCAAACAGACTAGTGACTGGGTAGGCCCTACGGTTGGGATGTTTCAGACCACTTTATACAGTCCCTATCTCGCACCCATTGATTTCCATCCTTTAGACCCTTTAAATCACGTTGCCGGAACGCTGTTGGCATCAGACGCCGACGTGAAGGAAGCTGTCACCTCTTGTCTGCTTACCTTTGACATCAGATCGTATGCGCCAAGGCACAAGTCGTGGTGCCACGGTGGGATGGATGCTTTTTAATCTGATGTTTACAGTCTGTTACCCATGTGCCGTGTTTACGTGGAATTCAGAATAAAGCTCTCGACATCAGAGTGTGTTTTTTTAACGTTCTTGTGCTGTGATTTTCAGGTGGCTTTCTCTACTGAAGGCGTGAGACTAGATCTGTGAATGCATTTATCATTTCTCCACACTTGCTATGTCACCGACCTTTCGCCCGGTTCATGTGGTCATCATGAATATGTCTTTGTGAGCTGTGAAATCGTATGTCAGATTCACATTACTTCAGTTGATAGATTAATTGGTTTGGTTGTGTACGTAATGCCGGTATGTCGTAACATAGTGAAGGCGATAATTGTAGAGTTACCTTACCCATTAGGTGATGCGGAGGTGAATCCTCGCGTATTGTCAGTCGTGTGTGAGAGAGGGCATTATTTATACCATTTGTTGTTAAATGAAAGGAGTGTTTCCGCAGTAGGATGGAAACTGTGCTAAGCAGCTGGCATTGATTCGGAACGTGTATGAGTGGTGAAGCTGAAGGGAAGGCGTACCGTATGTATTGCGGTGGAATGTGCGGGGGTCGTTCGGTCGCGCGGTTTCGCAAGCGTTTCCGGAAATCTGGAGAGCCTTCGTGATTAGTTTTGTGCATCTGGGGGCTGAAACTGAAAGTAGTAACATAGCCCGCCTCACCGTCGGCCACGATCCTGAACCAGTTCCATCCTCCTCTTAGCTTATTTCCTTGTGGGGCCTGCTGGTTATGAACTTTCCAGAGGTAGATCTGAAGGTTCAACACCGCTTATAACAAAGCCTGTTATTGGACTCGATTCGTAACCAGTTGCATCTTCCGCCTCCTCGCGCAATATTTCAAGACGTCTCTTGGCCAAATTCCTGCATGGGTCATATCCGCCATGTCTTAGTATTTTCATTTCCCAGGTATTATTATTATTATTATTATTATTATTATTAGATTTTGTTTTACTCAGTTCTTCGTGCTTTTAACGTGCTGATTCAACAGTCAGTAGCGAATTACAAAACGAACAGTGCTGCACATAAACACAAAACACAGCACAAAGAACCCAACACAAGACATCAGAACGGTGACTAGTACGAGTTCAGGGGTGAAGATCGTAAGTTATTTACAAGATGCAATAAAGACATAACAGCTAGTAAGGTAATATCTGAGTCAGATAAATATTTTTTTCCTCCTAACTAGCGATTTCGCACACCAAATTTGCAGTTGGTGCCCATCTAGTAGGCCGGTCCCAGTGGCCGCGCGGTATAAGGCTTAGGTCTGCGGCCGCTCGCCTAATAATATTGTGGGTTCGAATCCTACCGGGGGGCATGGATGTTTGTCTGTTGTGAGTGTTGTGTGTTGTCAGGTAGAGGTCTCTGCGACGGGCTGGTCACTCGTCCAGAGGAGTCCTACCGACTGTGGTGCGTCGTCGTGTGTGTTCTAGAAACCTTGTGAATGAGGAGGCCCTGGCCCAGTGTCCAAAAACAAACAAACAAATCCATCTGTAGGGCACTTTTGAATGCAAGACTAGCACAGGACGTAATGACATTTCAAGGTCCACAGCGGATGGACACAATTGTAAACCAACATAAGCATTAATAAAATAGTTCATTCGAAATCTTAACGCGGTGATTCAGCGTCCTTGTTCCGTTACATAATAATAATAATAATAATAATAATAATAATAATAATAATAATAATACTTCGGAAAGTACTAATGTAAAAGTACAATTGATTCAACACTGGAACTAACGATATAAGCACCATGAATAGTAACAACAGAATTGCTGCAACACTGTGTTCCCTAGGGACATAGTTTGTCTCAGGAATATAAGTATAAATAGCCTACGTATAGGAGATGATGATGATAATAATAATAATAATAATAATAATAATAATAATAATACCTCACAAAATTGACCATAATCTAATCCCTCGTGCATCGACATTTCCCTGAACACCTTTTATTCAGTAGCTGCTACATAGTGATTGCTGAAAGCTGTGTAACTGTGGAGATGAGAATTTTTTTCTTTTGGACGGCGTACGGGCCAGTTCTATGGCACACGCATTCTCCTACGCAGGGAGAATAGGAGACGTTTGTCTGGGGCCAAAGCGGCTGGATCGTGCAATTGATTACTGTGCTTCATCTACTGCCGAGGTTAGTGGATGGAATTATACCTCCACTCCTCGATATATCGTCACGGCATGGTGCTTAAGCACGGGGACACTTTACTTGTTAACCTGCGTGTTATGTATGCGCTTCTGTCAAGAGTAAAAGACCCGGTTTCGCACCCTGACAAATCTTGTTTTGAAAGAATATGGGATGACTTAAGGTGTATTCTAGTGTTACTCTAGTGATATCTTACGAACCTGATTCCTGTTGTTTGTTATGTTTGTTGCCAGCTAGTTTAGTGTCTGTTAACACTTTCGTGTGGTGTTGCTGTATTGCATTGGAAATGTTTCGCAGCGGTACGTAGGTAGTGCTGACCGGTGCTACGTAACTGCTGTAGTTGATCAACATCGCAAGTAATGAAAATGTCTCCGTCATTGAATGACGCAGTTTTGGCCCGTTCTAAACGTCACGTTACAAAATTAATCCTGTTAAATTCACCGTGTCTCCGTTGCAATACAGCTGAACTGATTTTTATAAAATTTGTTATTACGGTGGTCCTACCAAAATTTGTAGATGTATTTCAACTTTCATCAGCGGACACTTTTTATGCGAAGACCCGCATGCGCGCCTGTCCGAATCTTGGAACGTAACTCTAGATATTTATCGAAGCGAAATATGTTCCTGGAAAAAAATGAATTGTTGAGAAATCTGAGACACAGACTGTGTGCATTTTGTGCATCATTCCCGAAGTTTTACAGCTTTTGACATGACTAAACTGTGCCGAGGGAGCATGCCACAGTTGTTACGTTATGCGTACATATCTTAACTTGTTTCGCTTGGTATGCAGTGATTGACTGCAGAAACTCCGTACTTGGGATGCTGTTACGCAAGTAAAATAATTATTTGTCTAGTTCACAGTCCATTTCTGACGTCATTTGCTTACAGTGTGTAATAAATTTCCAGTGTTTCTCGTTTTGCCTGAGTTCAGAAATAGGAGTCTGGGAGAAAATACCCATATAAATGCAACGGGTGCGTCATGCCGTTTATCTTATGGGCGATTTCACGTCCGTACTAAACTTTATCAAAACACACCACACGTTTGTCCATATTAAAGGTTACTCTTCGCGGGGGGAGGGGTGGGGGTGGCGAGGTAGCTCTCTCTTTCTCTGTATAGTGACAAATTAATGGCCTGTACAGCCTGAGAATAAGGGTTCGATTCCAGGGCGGGGCAGAGGGTTTTTTCCCTCCACGCCCACACCGGCTGTTTGGTCCATCCATTGGTTACCGGAATCTTTCCTTGCAATATACCTGCTTCTGATGCAAGCTTAAGAGTCCATGGAGCAATACCTTCACTTCCTCATATGGCTTCGTGACTTGGTTCTTAAATATGAATACCTTCTTATTATCTTACATTGCGCAACGAGTCGTGATTTTATTGCAGTAAGTATCGAGGCTCTTCGATAACAAAATAATAACTTGGATTTTCTGCCCGAAAAAGGCTATATGGACTGGAGAAAATTACATAATAAGAAGCCTCGCACTTTTTACTTCCAACTTAAAATGTGGCGATTAAAAGAAGGAAGATATGCTGGAAACGTGACACAGTCTTGTGTAGACATACAAGTCACAAGTACAAGTTGCAGTCATAGATGGAAAGATAATGATAAAGTACAGGGGTGCACACATTTTGAAAAGTATAGGAGCAATCTCAAAATTCTAGGCACCAGAAAGGTGATATGAAGCAATTCCGGTGCTGAGGATCACGAATATTATTCGCACCGAACGTAATTCGGTTACCATGGTGTTGTGGCGTCCGGGATTTGTGCACCCCTGATAATGTACGTGTTAGAGTAGTATGGTGTGAGGATGTATACAGGTTTAAGCTCGTTCCTGAAGGACATATCCACCCTTGGCGTCCATGACAATTGATTTTATGTTGGTAAGCTGCATGATTGCCACTTGCTTAAGGACGGTCTATTTTAAGTGCTTGTACAGTTAGTGTATTTGAAAAGGCTTAAAAAGTTTTTTTTTTAATCGAATGTAGGAGGTAGCAGCTAAATACATTTTTCGTGCTGTGTGCAGCCTCATACCATTTTGGTTTTGGCGCATATTTTATAACGAAAAGTTGCAAAAAAAAATGCCTATTGTCGGTATATGCGTTTGTCTGCACGCAAAAAGTGGAGAAACGCAAATGTATTTGTATGAATATTGGGTGGCCAATTTGTCGCCAAGTTCCAGTTTGCTTACAACAGCAACATACTGTTCAAGACGTTACGTTTTTTCTGGTATCTCCAGCGTAACTCGATAGATATTTGTCGATTGAGTTGTTCAAAAGTAGTATGACTCTGCATAGACAACAACAGAACACACACGTAACCCGGTTTTCGATAGAAGTGAATAAAGTGAGCAAACACGCCACAACTGTTAAGTTGTGCCTACATTTCCTCATTTGTTGAGGTGGTCGTCATATACGCTTGCAACAAATGTAGCTACTGCAGTGGTGACCGACCACTCGGTGTGACCATTTGTGTGTCCTGTGCGATTCTGACAGTAAACTAACGATTTTCTCCCCGAACGACTAACCGTGTGGTCTGTGCATTCGGGACGGGGCGTTTCCTATGAAGCTGAAACTGAAAGTTTGTTTGAGGGTTGTTTGACCGTGCATCTTCATCATGAAATAAAGTGAAATGCCAACTTGATGCAACAGTGTAATTTATTAAAGTTTCTTTAGCTCGACATGTTTCGGGCGCATACGCCCATCATCAGGAGCACTAGATGTTAAGTTGCAGCGTATGGTTTTCTGCACCGAGTTTGTAGATGGGTGGTGGTCCTGAGGGCCGCTGCGTAGGTCGTGTGTACTGTACGTTGCGGATCCGGTACCATCCGCACCGTTCACACGACCTACGCAGCGGCTCTCAAGACCACCACCACCCATCCAAAAACTCGGTGCAGAAAACCATATGCTGCAACTCAACATCTAAAGCTCCTGATGATGGGCGTATGTACCCGAAACATGTCGAGCTAAGAATACATCAATAAAATGACCTTCTTGCATCAAGTTGGCATTTCACTTTATTTCATGAAAGTTTGTTTCGTAAGTAAACCTTAGGTATGAGGAATGTTATCGCAAATTCAGGAATGGCGGACCTGAGTGTACCTTCATTTGGTGTGTACAGAGATATCGGAGAGTTTTTCATGTCTGTCCGAGTAATTAAGTGTAATAATAAGTTGTTACTTGTCGCAAAGCGCAATATTCAGGGCATGAGCGCCCAGAACGTTTGCGTACAGGTTGAATTTTTTTTTTTTAACTTGTTACGCTGCTCTGTGTTCAGAGTAGAAGAGTGTTTTAAGGTGACTTGCATTTGTTATTCTTTTGCTTTTTAATTTTTAAAAGCATTCGGCGGAAGGGGTAAGATGTCTGGTGTGCCTTCTGCCGGCTGCCATTTTTGAGCGTCTTGACACCGTACCATCTTACCGCTACCGTGCAAGGCTTCTTGCTAAAAGGACCCAGTGTTTGATAGCTTTAAAATTCAAGGTTGAAACCTGAAAATATTTATCATAAGATGGCAGGATAAGTTTATTATCATTGACGTCATGTGTCATGACGGAAGAGGCCAGTTCCAGGGCAATATATCGCGTTCATTGTATGAAAATTGTAAGACCGTTTTCAACGTGCGGACCTCCTGTACAGTGTACCAGTTTAAAGCATATACGTTTGTATAGAAGAGCTTATGTTACCAGAATTGTACCGATAGCAAAGTGGGAAGTTAAGTATTTTGAAGTCACGGCGTTATGGTTTTTGTGTCGCTACTGTTCTTATATTAACAGCAGTCGTTTGTGTTCCAGCTCCTGCCCGATCCCGTGCGTGTTGAGCAAGTATGAATGAGTTGGACAGTCTACGGCAGGAAGCGGAAACATTAAAAAATGCGATACGAGTAAGTACCTAGATTAAGAATGCGTGGAGCTTTACGTCGTCGACCCCAATACGCCTTAAAGGCCCGTTGCTTTGACTCAAGATGAACTTAATTTTTGTTATATTTATTGGAAGACCAACTTTATTTAACAGCTGTGATGTCCATGTGGAAATTGGGCTTGTGGAAAGCGTAGGTATAAAGTTCTTGTATAGATATGCTAAAGAAAAAGACACGAAAAAGGGTATTGTAATTTGTATTGTTGCAGTTATTGAATGCAGGAACTTGGCATGAATGGGGAAAATAGAACATACTTGCCACAAACTGAGAACAGAATTCTGTGAGCTAAGCATTGTGGAACCGAGTAACTGTGGAGATCATAGAATAAATGGAGGGATAGTATTAAACTGAAGTTACGTTCTTCTGGGATGTGACGCCATGTATTTTCTTCTTGACATGTTGTAGGAAAGGGGAGGTCGGGGAGAGAGCTATATTTGGACCAGTGAGGATTATGGGTTCTGCAAAAGAGCTCATTTTCTAGTGGGGATCGAAAGTTATAAAGTGGTGTTGAGGGATGAGGAAAAGCTTAAATGTAAGGAAATAGCCTTAGGAGTGGAGCAAAAGAAAGGGGAAGGAAGGGTCTTTTCGGGGCCGTGGTTTCCATTGGCCTGTTTGCATCTCTGTCCCTGACCATCTCTGCCCTGTATAAAATAGCAGTGTCCCTATTTGGACTGCTCCTACAGCTCTGTGGGTGGAGACTTCAGGTCCGAAGCTAGGCACCTGGCCACCAGAGTACACATATCTGAAGATGATGGTTTTGATATTCACTGCTGTAAACATCTCGTTATTTTTTCATGTGTATTAAATTTAGCCATTAGGCAAGATAAAGAAGCCATTGTATCTATTTTTGTATGTAGCTACTCTTTCGTTTTACGGGGGGAAGAGGGGGGGGGGGCGTACTGTGGGTTTTGTAATGTCCCCCACAGTTGCGGGCGATAAACTGCGGTTGTTTCCCTAGTAGCATTTACCGGCCTCTGTATTGGAGACGTACTGCGCTTAGTATGAGGTTACAGCCGGACCTTTGAAGTGGAATTTAGATATGCTGCTTCCAGTCCTTGCCTTGATTCAGGCAGTTTGTCGTCGGTTTGTCATCGCGGAGACCTGGATACGACCCAACGCTGCTCTCTGTGAGATTTGTGTTGGACACAGTGGCAGCGGGACGCGTTTTTAGGCGCGTTCGCAAGATTGCGAAAAGCGACTATTAGCTTCCTCACATATGTCCGCCTGTCTCTCCGCATGGAACAGCTCGGTTCCCACGGGACGGATTTTCGTGAAATTGGATATTTTCGAAAATCCGCCGAGAAAGTCTAAGTTCCATCCGATGTTCGAAATAGTTTTTAGAATAGTATTTTTCAGAAACTATGCAATCTTATACCTGTCGTGAACAATTCAACTCTCTGAATTCTGCAATTCATATAACAAACATACAGTCAGACCCCCCCCCCCCCAAAATACAGCTTCACCCTCATTTCGCGCCCATGAAAGTCTGAACGGAAGTGCCGCATTGTACAGTATTTCGATTTACCGCCACCTTAATATACCGCCAAAAATTCTGCTGAGCAAACAGTGGCGCTATATCAGGGCATTACTGTATAACAGTTCAGTTTCTGCCTGTATTAAACACACTGCTGCATCATTACAAAGACCAGTCGGTTGTGTTGGGGGAAATAACTGATTCAGACCGGCCGTAGGGTCCGCCAAGCCTCCTGTACAGCGGGAACCGGGATTCTTTCTGGGGTAGAGCGGCTGGTTTCGGACTTTGGCCACTGGGCTGCCTGTAGTGCCGAGCTGAATAATGATTGGAGCTTTACCACTATTCCTCCTATGGCTTCATGGCTTGGACAGTGTCAACGTTGCCTGTGTGCGCAAAACACATGTTCTTATCACTCTTCCATGGAAGGTTTGTGCAAGAAGAAATTTGTTGTAACGTCCGACCTTTGAGGGGCGAGTGTTCTTCCCACGTGTTGCGTGATGCAGATGACGGGTGACTGCCGCACCTGGACACATCGCCACACTGGAATGTTGCTAATTTATATTGCTCATGTTGCAACGCTTGTGGGGTGGGGGAGGCGGCGGACTTAGTGTTAATTTGACACACGTTTGGGGAACGGCGCGGAAATCAATAAAGGCTACCGTCAGGAAGAACCTACCGAAGTGGTAGCACCAGAGCCCCCATTGTGCCGTGGCCTTCCTCAGGCTTTCCCTGTGTAAACGGAATCACTGCACCTTTCCCAGTATTGATCTGATAAAACTGCGAGTCCCTTTTTCTCCTTTGAGCCATCCTTTTCCTCAGGCCGCCTGTGTAGACAGGCTAAACAGGCTCCAGCAGGAATGATCTGATGGAGCTGGAAGCTACAGTGAATTCACCTTGTCGTGATCTTCCTCAGTCTGCCCGTGAACTCAATCAATACAGACCCAAGCACCAGAGACTCATTAAAGTGGGTAATGTCTGTGGTCCATTGTGCTGTGTTCTTACTTATTCTCTCCTTGTGAGCTGACTGAATTGGTACAAAGTCCAGCAGGAAGCAATGATCCAATGAAAATGAAAGAATTTCTGACTCCCAGTGTGCAAGAGTCATCCTCATCCATCCCTTTTGTATGTATTGAATTAATGTGGGTTTAATTACTGCTGATTGAATAGAACTGATGGTGCTAGTGACTCCACTGGACCATGGCTTTCTTGTGTGCAGAGTGATTTATGGTAAAATGGGTTTTACTGACACTGCTGTCATTAGATTGCCTGAAGCACAGAGGCTTCACATGTGAGCTTCTTACATATAATTTGCTAATTCTACATGTTGAGCATTTAAAACCTGCCAAAATGTAAAACATTGCATTTTATATCTCACACAACACAAAACATAAATTAGGGTTTATTCCATTATTGTGCATGCATAACTTAGTCCACTTGATGGTGTTGTGAGATCCAGCGTTATATTGAGGCACACTATGTAATAATTAAGAGTTAATACATTACTAGTTTTTCAACAGTTGGTATGTCTCCATTGTATTCATCTGCGAATGAAAATTAAAAGTGAATATATATAGAAAGTAATCAGTGAAGCATTCAGTAATCAGTGAGTCATTCATGTTCCATTCAGTTTCCCTTAGAATGGGTGGTTGGGGAGTTTGATCAAGCATGTGTATGTACAAGCAGCTTGTGTGAAAATGAGGTAGAAATGGAAGGGAATATCATTGTGGCTTTGAAATGTTTATTGTTTTTGGGATATTCCAAGTATTTCATACATCTTTCCACAATCATATGTATAAGTTGTAAGCTTTGTTTTTATTGTGTTGAGATTAGTATTGCAGAAAACTTAATGAATTAAAATGGAATGTGAAGGTTATGTGAGGAAAACAAGATACATGTAAATACTGTTTCTGGGAAGCTAAAGAGGATGTTCTCTGCTGTGTCATTTTTCCTTGTACAGGCAGGCCTCATTGAATGTTTCTGTGCACACTGTTGTTCCACTTCATGATTGACAAGTTTTTGTGGCCATAGATTTGTTTAACACTATTTTCTTGATTATTTTAACAAATTCTTATAGAGCAAGTGCACTGTTCATTATTGTTTCACTCTGCATTGCATTTTTCAGCAACATAACCCCACTATTAAACAAGGACTTACTCCTTTATTTTTCTCTTTTTTATGTTATGTGAGATGATCTAACAGGGAGTCTGTACACCAAGGTGTAACTCTGTGAAGCACAGTGTTAACAATGTGTACTGCCTACCGTAACGTTAAAAAACTTTTATCTTTTAGCCACAGAATGTATTTATGTATTATTTTTTGGATAAACAGTAATTTTCCCAAACAGCTTAAATTGGTTAGCCTTTGAAATAAGACACAGTGTCTTTCTGCGATTTGGAACTGAATTTATAAACAGTTTTCGGTTGATTTTCATGATCCAGTATGTTAACTTTCAGTGTACAGTCTTTTCAGTGACAGGTTTCTTCTGCAGCCAGAACACTGCTCAATTTAAATGCTCACTCTGGGACAGTGTGTTTCCCTGTCAGAGAAAAAGGATGTACATTTAATAGAACAGCTTTTTCCTGTTTGTCCATTGAAGGTTAATTCGATTGTGTGTGGGTGCCCTTTTGCAGGATGCAAGGAAAGCAGCATGTGACACAAGCCTGGTGCAGGCAACAAGCAACATGGAACCCATTGGGCGGATACAAATGCGCACTCGGCGGACACTCAGGGGTCACCTTGCCAAGATATATGCCATGCATTGGGGTTCAGATTCGAGGTAAACGGGAAGAAAATTTTGAATCTTGGCTAAATTCTTCCTGGCTGTTTGGGCATGGCTGACTTGTTTTCTTGCTTGTATGTCTGAATTTGACTTGGTCTACTTGCTGCATGCTTCATATGTATAATACCATAAACAGGCTTGTTAGTACATGAGCACATCATCTAATTTTTGTCTTGGAGGAGGGGGGGTACATGGTACATATCTTATGTAGGATACTTACTGCCCTGATTAAGATTTTTTGTAAAGACATGTGACTGTAGAAATGCATACAGAATTGTGATTCAACAAATGCTGTTTGGCTCTTCAAGAAGGTCTCCTTTACAGGGGTGGTTTGTTATGTATTGTATGTGATTTGAGTTTTTCACAACAGCGAAAATTAAGATTGTTATTTTCTGGGATATCGCGCCCTGTAGTCAGATCTTTAGGTAGTCCCAGAAAAGATAATTAAGCTATGATTTAAGGTTTTCATGATTTTCCTCATCTTTCAATGCAGATTTCAAGGTAATGTTTTTGAAAGTGTGCCATCTGCTTCACCTGCCTATATCATCTTACCATTCACTACTTTGTAAAGCATGCTTTTACTGCCTTAAAAGGTAAAAAAAAAGTAGGCCTTCCAAGTCATCATGCCAACTGTGCCATGAACATTATACCACTGGAGCTCACCCCAGTATGAACTTGTGAAGTGGGAAGGAGGCTAGAAGTTCTGTGTGGGGAAGACCAAAATTAGTGCCATTGGTAGGATATGGGAAAGCAGAAACTGTGTACTTTCTCTCTTTCCCCCCCCCCCCCCCCCCCCCTTTCTGTTTTTTTTTTTTCTTTTTTTTTTTTAAAAAACAAGATTGTATTTTTTATTTAAATTTTTTTATTTTTTTTTTTATATA
>Ga0123357_10003073_pt1 | contig 18935 bp, 6 predicted proteins | sample TergutEmb28metaG_FD_89873 | JGI IMG/M metagenome (GOLD analysis project Ga0123357, IMG submission 89873) | Embiratermes neotenicus P4 segment gut microbial communities from Petit-Saut dam, French Guiana - Emb289 P4 | ecosystem: Host-associated > Arthropoda: Insects > Digestive system > Gut ...
ACGAGTGCGAGTGTTTTTGTAGTTCAATTTAATGGCTTTATGTCACTCACAAATGACTTTGATGTTACGTACAGCTATTAACATTACAGAAACCACATATTCCTGCCAGTTTCAATATGTATTAGGTAATCAATAAGTGAGTAACAGCTGTCAGAGTTTCAAACTTCTCTGGCCATTATCTCCATAATCGTTCAACTTTGGATATAGGTGTTTTGGGTTATATCGGTATAGTTTAACATAAGGAACACTCTCCCGAAGTCTGGCACATTCCTCCTGGGACACCCTGTATAATGGGCATGTATGTGAAGTTCAAAATAAAGTACCACAATTTTGAAACCAGAACTAACTGAAGGGACAGAACTCAAACATAATGGTTACCAGCAATGCCAAATAATAATTTTCAGCAAGAATTTTATCTTCGCAAGCACTACTCTCCATCACACTAAGCAATAACAGGTCTCTCCACTGAAGAGCAATGGACAGTTATGTGACATTACCACAGAGCAAACAGGTTTATTACCTCTCAGAGATAAACTTCAGGTATATAAACTAGATGAAATTCATTACCTTGATAAAGAGAGGTTCACATGGCAATTTTCTGGTCTTGCTGAAACCTATCTGACGCAGGTTCACATCCTGCACTTCGTCTGGTAGTTCAGCATCGGTAAGGTCCATGCCATATATATACTGAGCCAGCAATAGGAATATGGCATATACCACAAGAAAAGGTGAACACCTCATCATGGAATGGCGCTGGTTTGGAAGGATCCATAAAATGCTGGACCACAGCAGCAACACAAATGTCAGCCAGCTGTGATATGTAATACTCCATGCCTGCATAATAATTCAATTCCCATGTGTACACACACTTACTTCAATGTGACTTACAAAGAACACATCTTTTACAGTAGACCTTTACAATCTGAGGTAAATGGAAAAATAAAAAGTTGAAATTACCCCCAAGTTTAAGGCAAGCTTGTCCTCATGAGGGTAAACCCAAAACAAGGCAAGGCAGATTTACTTGATTATTGAAGTATAAATCTGTTGTGGTTATTTGGCAATAGCAAGCAGAAAAACAAACCACAAAAGAATGTTCTTTTATGCAAGTTAACACCAAACAAAATGTGTGTACCATCATGATGATATTTGTTCCAATGTAGGAGGACCTGTTGATTATCCGGAATAGTGATGTAAAGAAGTCCAGGATTTGTTCACACAGTCCTGGGTGTACCTCTTCTTCCCCTACAAAAAAAAAAACAGCGTATCTTATGTTTATTGGACCGTGCATCATCTTGATAGTTGAGTAAAGGGAGACCAACCTGATGTTGAGCATTAAATAAAGAAATAATAAAGCAAGTGACATCAAGTTGGTCTCTCTTTACTCAAAAACAGCGTATCTTTAGTTTTCTTATTTACCTTCTCCACTATGATAAAAATTATAAATTTGACATCTCTGGGCTGTTGGTAGTCATTCTCTTCCTTTTATTTACTACTGATTCAGTCTCTACATTCACATACATTTATTTACTTATTTATTTATTCCTCATATATTCTACAAATACATGAAAAATTAAAAACCTACTGGATATAGAATACATCAATAAATAAAAATAATACATATAGTAATAATTGATTAGAAGATATTTTAATGACAATAGTTCTAAGTTTGACTGTGATTACATTAAGTTTAAAATTATCGTACGCACATTAATGCAAAAAGCTATGAATAAAATTATATAACAGAAACATTTAAAATTGAGAAAGTAAGTGATGAAGTTTGCGTTATTTCATTAAAACCTTACTGCAAAATTGAATAACAAAAGTAAATTAGTTCAAAAGGAAGAGTTGATATAATGAACAATGGACTACCATTCTTTATTTACGTAACACATTCTTTATTTGCAGTCTTCAAGTGAGTATAGGGAATTAGAATGTAGGAAACTTTTTAATACCGATTTAAATTGTTTGGTATAACTGAACAAGTTTTTGATATGGGAATGGGGACTACAAGGATCTTGATGCCAAAACCGTGAAGTTAATCCAGCAAGCAAGGACCAGACAAGTGCCAGATTATCAGATACTTTGGATTATCAGACAGTACCTATACTGACCTAAGGTCTTACAAGTAATTTTTTGTTCTGCTCCTTTACTTGGCCTGCACATCTAAACAGAAGAACATTTCATTTTGATGGAAATAAAATTCACAGTAATGCTATAAATTATTCCAAATAAGTGGTACAGCCCACTAGTTGCCTGTGATAGCACCAGGGTGTGGAACAGTACCAACTTACAATAACTTAAGAATCATGCTTGAAAAGGGCGTTTGTGCTAGCGACATAACATCCACATAACCAAGACAAAAAGTCACAGAATCAATAAACATACTAGAGGTTACAGTCTGCCAAACTTTGGGTCTTGGAACCACTTTCTTTTAAGTGCTGAATTATCAGTATTTCTGGATTCAGTCAACAGCCTTAAGGAATTCTGATGTAATATTTGATGAGAACTACAATAAATGAAGCTCTTCGTTATGTAATACACCACACTCCTTTTTTATCCCTCCACTTGGGCCCAAGTAGCTTCCTCATTACCCTGTTCTTGAACACCCTCAGCATACATTCCTCCCTTAATGTGAGAGACCCTGATTTTACACCACACAAATGACAGTCAAAATTATATTTCTGAACCCGACGGACATTATGCAGACGTATGAAATAAATGCAATATAATTTTCAGCTCACACAACTACAATCTTTATCAAAATATAAAAACTTTTAAGTGACCAACATTTACATACTCCATGCAACAGATGAAATATCATAATACAAACAATACCAGTTGCCAAAGAGGGGAGCTCAATACATGCAATTATCTGTAACACATAAAAAATATATAGCACCCAGAATAAAGCAGGGAACTGCCCAAAAGCATACAGACAAAATATGAAATAAGATTCATTGTAGTGTCAATATAATACAGCAGTACTATATATATATATATATGTATATATATATATATATATATATATATATATATACACACACACACATCAATGACCTAGTAATTATATAAATAACTTGCTTCAGACTTGTATATTAAATTAAAATTGTATTATGTTTCATAATAACGCTTCTGAAACAGCAATCTGTCATAACTAATATAATTTGTCAAACTGAAATTCCCACATTAATAGGAAGTTGGGTTACAAACATACCTTCTGTTAAAATAGTGTGCCCACACCCAAAAAAAACTTCTCCTTACATTTTTGTAAAACACAACATTCTTCAGTGTTGATTTATTCATGATCTGTCAAGTTTTTCTGTTTCCTGCAAAACTGTGTATCAGCAGGTTAAGACAATTTGTTGTTTCATTAGTGATATATATTGCAAAAACCTATGATCCCAATGTGAAGTTGGCACTATGGCATTTGTATATGTTCATTTATTTTACAGAAGACTCACCTGACAATGACTGATGCAAACAACTTAGCAAAAAGTTCTTTAGAGCTAATAAACATTACAACTGTGCTGGCTGAAAAAAGTTTATTATATTATGATATACATTCATAGTTCCCTACATATACAACAAAAATAATAATATTAAGAAAACAATATAAAATATAACTCCAGTGGCATGTGACTAATACAGTATAAAAACTACATTTCCAATCCACAGTGATATGGAATTTGGCAAACTCCACTCAGCCAATACAATGTAATCTCATCCTTGTCAGCCAGATACTGTTCCCTTGAAGGTTCCACAGAAAAAAATAGCAAATCCTGGGATCCTTGCTTAATCGGACAATGCTAATAGGGAGGGGTACGGTAGGAAAGAAGTGCAGCCAACCACTGCAATATACTACCATACAGCTGACTGCCAGAGTAATAATTTACTTCATTGCATCAACGGCACATCAGAGAGATTCCTGAGGAGAAGATTTTGCTATTTTTGCTCTATCTTAAATTAAGAGTTCAATGCAGCAGGTGGCATTTCTATATGAAAAGTAATAATTTTTACTAAAACAAATGTAAAAATAATACAAATATTTCATTAACTTTTAAAGATACCAATTACACATATATAATATACAGCAAACCTGAACATGGAAGGACAGCAATATAAGAAAAACATGACCATGAAAGTGTGAAATTCAGAATAGTGTCAAATTTCTGTAACATCAGTACAACTCACGTGTAGCTCCTAGTGCACCCAACTGGATTACATCTTCATAACCATCACTAAGGATCACGCTCCCATGAGCATCCTGCCTCACTGAACTCTGCCGCCGGCCAGTTGAATCATACTTAGAAGGACTCATATTTCTTAACAGCTACAAAAAATTAAATTCAGTTTCTACAGTTCAACAACTTAGAAACAGGCACAACAGTTTAAGTGAAAGATTCCATGCACCAATAAATACTTATACTATGTAATATTTTACTCACAACTGACATAATACATTTACAGTATACATTGGGCTGTACCTTGCAAACTATTGGAAGATATATACCGAGATGTACTTTTTTCTGAGTTGTCGTGGGGGAAATTCACACCAGACGTTTGTCTAAGTGCTTTAGATACGCCCCATATACACACACACAAGCAGTATGTTGGGCACTGTCCATTACCCAAGGCATTCCATGTATATAACATTTCACAAGCTGGTCTTACTCCTATCTTCCAATTGGCTGATTGTTATACCAACATAGTCCTTATTTTAAGATAGGTACTAAATGACAAGCTGCATCCCATCCACAAGGTTCCACATTCAATCCAAACCACTGCCACTAGTCTTAAAATAAAAGAACTGTTACATCACCCAAAATGGGAGTGAAACCAAATCCTAAATCAATATAGCAAGTATACATCACATACAGAGTACCGAAATTTTCCAAAAATCTAGCAGCAACCTCAAAAGTCTAGATGCTGGATGGGTGATGTGAAGCAAGCTTCACACTGAGGAGACATATATTAGGTGCCACACTACAAAATTTTGTCACCCTGACAACCTGGCAGCCAACATTTGTACACCCTTGCCTGAGAAAATGGACAATATCTGGTAAAAAATTGATAAAGAAATCAACAATTGTTACACACCTATTGAGAAGCATATAAATGTCCGTATCAGGTTGATATTTACTTATCTTGAAGATGGGGGGCAGTCAACAGTTGATATGTCAAGAAACTAGACCACCATAGCACATTGCCATTACCGAGTAACGGAAAGATGATGAGTTCAAACTGCTGTAAAATTCTAAAAGCTTCTGAATGTAAAGTGTTGTGTAAAATCTTGAAAGGTACAATCAACCCATGTAATCTGATAAAGAGTTGACACACAGTGCAATTGGACTCTCAGTAAGAAGTACCAAGAACCTGAAGGTCAGTGAGGTCAGCCAGCATTAGGTATTACTGAACCAAAACTGGGATACTAACATCATTTCAATGCCACAAACAAATACTGTTACCAGTGGAATGCAAATTTAACTTCTGCTGCAGTAGTAACAATTCATGGTGCAATCAGTAAAAAACTAGTTACCCAAACAAGTAAGATCACTTCATATAGTTCACAAATACCAGAAAATAAAATCAATTTTCTTACATTTAAATCTCACACTTACATGCATAAAGGAAAAAAACTGTGATGACAGTGAGTGATCAGGCATCTTAAGAAGAAAATCCATAGCATATTAAGTTGTTATTATGCTGTGTTGCTTCTCTAAATCTACAGAATACAAAGATACTAAGTTTGCAGGCAAAACCATCTAGTTTGAAAGTAATGAAATGCATTCACTATGCCAGGAATGTGCTGCAATCTACTCAAAAAATGCACGGTAATGCAAATACATACAGTGGAATATGTGTATGGACACTTTTCTACCATCAGAGCGTATACCTATGATCAACCATAATCTGTAATGAATCAATCATTATAAACATTTAGAAGAGTCTGAAGTTTTTGTTCTGTCTATTAACATAATTGTCTCTCTTATGTGGAACAGAATGCTACATGAAATATTCTGGTAAAAAATACAGTGGGATTTCACAGATTGACAGCCAACAACCATGACAAATTTTGTTCATCATCTACTATGTGTAAGAATAAAGTTTCTATTTCTTACTTCTCTGTTTTTTGTTTTCATACCACAGACCTAGGAAAATGCTCAAAGTGCATTATGAAATTTACTCCACACTCTTGCCAACTTGTGTTGCAGACATGACTGTTACAGTGATGTACAAGTATGGTGGCAGAGTTTTTGGATACAGTTCAGTTCCACACTCCCAATCTCTTTTCAAAAGTACATGATTATACATTAGTTTTTTTAAAACATGAACGTTATTCCATCTTTTGAAGTTTTAGGTACTACACACCATGCCAATGACAGCAAAACCAACTGCATTCAGGACAAACAATAGCTACTTCTTCTTGTTTCACAAAATATGTATCAAGTCTAGTTTAAAATTTGACAGTCACTGTACTGGAAACAAGACAGTGTGTGACAAAACTTAATACAACATAAACAAGTCACGTCATTTTAATACCTGATATTTACTGAAACTATAAACAGAGAGAGACAGGAAGAGAGTTTTGTGTGTGTGTGTGTACACTTAAAAAGACATACTTTCAACGCAAGAAAAGGGGGAGAGAAGATCTGTATCATAATGCCCAAAAGTGCATTCTCCTACACGTTTGAGTGGAGAAGGAGGGTCAGAAATGAAGGCATTGGTTTCTGAAAAACAGTAATTTTTATAAATGCTGAGATACAATTTTTAAGAAAAATGATTTTACAGTCTTATTGCTCTTCTTTACACAACAAACTGAAAAAATTCATAGCCAAAATGTAAGATTTATGCAGCAGTTTCTTATTCTCCCAGTGACAGCAGGTGAGAATGATGGCAGATTTATATTGGTCCTATCTGTCAACAGTTAATTAAGAATACAAGAATAAGCAATCTCTTCTTTCAGGAAAGAAAACTTAAGAGTTACAGTTTGAAAGGGCAGAGCAAAGCCGTCACCACTGTCTCTCAGCATCTTCCTTGTAACTTTTGCAATTACAGCCATTAGCATAAATTCCACAATGTATTGCACCACAGAAATTCACTTAAAACAGAAAGAAAATTAAAGTGTCTTGAACATTTGCATGCAGAAATTAAAAGCATGAAGTCTAAAGTAAACACAATAAAATGCAAATTAGCAAACAATTTTTAACATTTTGAATAATGAATGAAGGTAAGACTAACCATTTACACTGATAGGCCTCATCAAATTTACAAATAGGCTACACTACCAAGCAATAAACATAGTTCATGCTACAGAGAATTTTACTTCCAATTAGTGTGTCAACTCTCAAAACATGGAACTTCATCCTCTATATAGAACAAAGAAGAATGAGCAACTGGTAAAAATTCAACAAGCAGGTAAACTCCATAACCATGAAACTTGGTATTCACCACATTCTGTCATGCATTCAGTATTCTGCGTTGTCTCATTAAACGCTAATGCCACCATTTGGAGTGCTCAAACTATGATTCATGTACCATACCCAGGTTTCCAATGAGAAAGTGCTGAACATTATACATTCAAGACTCCAATAACAGTAACTTCCAAAGAAGCTTATGACAATTACTGGTAGTGAATTATTTCTACTTTGTACCATGATCTGATAATCCAACCTCCAATCCTCTAGACTGCCACATGTACTTTATGCACACCAAAATGGTTTAAATTTACATATGTGGAAAAGGTATGTACACTTGTTTATACAGCTATATGAAAATTACTGCGTGGTTCCATGGGTAACCAACTGATCAATGTATTGATAAATCTAAGAGCATTCTGGAATGACCTTTGCCAATGTAAATTTACTTAATATAATAGCAAATTAAATTTGAAGACTGTAATTGAATGAAACTATGTTCACTGCAAGGTTTTTACCATTTACTTCTACACTAAGAATGACTTCAAAATACAAAATCATTTACGTTTAAAAGCTGAGATAAAGTTCTTAACATAACAGGCTCATTCTATCTACCATACTTTATTTATACTAGGTACATAAAAATCTAAATTTGTTCATCATAACTTTTCTGGTGGTACCAGACTTTATTTTTCCCTGGTCTTTCTATCTAAAGACTCTGATTAAGAATGAAGTTTAGGAATGTAAAGTGGATCTGGAAACCAAGTTCCATGATCATGAAAAGATCTTAACTGGTTATGAATACGTACATGAGTGTGTTCACTTATGTTGGTATCAGCAGCTTCGTAACTGTTAACCTAAAAACCACCAAACACAAAACACAGCTAAGTTGATAGGAATATTAGTTAGTAGCAGAGATCACACTGTTACTAGTGCATCTAGGTATATACAAAGCATTCGCTTATAGACTCCTGACTGGCTGCAGGTGGAGCAGTTTGTGTGCAGTCTGAAGGTCAAAAGGAAACCGGGCAAACTGTGAGACATTCTGTTATAGTAATCTCTCGCCCACTGTGGTTTTGGCTACAAGTGGTTGAAATTAATTAAATATATGAGAAAAGATTTGCCAAATGCTGAACAATTTGAACACATGCATAAAAACCTCGGTGGTTAATCACTCAACCACTGCAGCAGCTGGTAGCAAAATCTACCTAAACATTGTGCATTTTTGTAATGTCCAAAAATGTGCGGTTTCAAGTCAGTGGAGTCCATAAACGTCTGTGTTCATGTAACTCTATTTTTATTCTACCACACAAAATTTGCACAATTCAGTTTAGTCCAACACACCACGTACATGAGTTAAAGACGTGTGTGTTTTGTTGGTTTTGATACATTTATAAGGACTAGTGTTAATATATGTTGCTATGCATAGAATTTTACGATGGTAACACGTTGCATGTTACAAATTCTTAAACTACATATTGATGTGTTGTGAAAGTGAGAAGTGTTCCTAAAGCAGAGATCCACAGACAGAAATTTTACAAAATAACTACATTACTACCCTGCACTATAGGAATTATTTGTGTAGCTGATAACTAATCCTGTCAAGAACTTTCCTTCTTATTGGGAACCGGGAGGTCTGTTACAGCATTAGGACAACACTACCAAAACCTAGCCTCAGAATTCCAATCCAGTTCACATCCTCTCATATTGTTTTTGTAAGATATATTTGAATATTATTCTACCACTCACACTAATGTGTTCCACCTGAACTTGCCATAGTGCTTACCAATCTAAATGAATGGAGATTAAAGTCTTTTGGGATGTGACATAACATATACTGACAGACAGGTATCACAATTGTCGCCATTCATCCCTCTCCTTAGCATTGAAACAATTTGCACAAACATCATTCAAAACATATGATGGGTCACGTTGAATTATCACATTTTGATATGGTCCAAAATACAGCAAAAAATGTGTCCTGTGTCACATTAGCATTCTGTTTCCACAAGAATATCCTGAGAATGACTTCGGAATTAACCTAAACCAAATTCAATCAGCATGAAGATGGAGAAGAAAGTTCCTCTGAAATGTCAGAACAAATTTACATAACACACTGTATGAAGCCAAAAGAACATTTGGACTTAATGACAAACTGATGGGACTGAACAGAGACTATTACTTTCAGAGTATGTCCAATAAATACTTCTCAACTGACTACTTCATGCACAATTTACACTACTGGAATGCTTCCCTTTTTAAATTTGGGATATGCTCATTAACATTCTATTCAGAATCTCATCTCCCCATGTCTTATCTAGAACCAAACAAATAAAATATCCTTCACCACATATTTAGCTGTTGTTTTATATGGATCTGACACTTGGGGGGGCCTCAAATCTGAGGAATGAGGAATAAACGAATAAAGAAAAAACAATTGTTCTTAAATTAGAAAACATATATATATATATATATATATATATATACACACACATATTTATTTATACACCAATAACAAATTTAATTCAAAGTAGTAATATAAATTAAAATAAAATCCCAACACATTAAACCAATAAGATTTTGTTAAATATGGTTAAATACGAACACTGCTCCACCAGCAATGACAATCAAGAGACTACATTAAAAAAAGGAAAAGGCAAATAGACAAAAATTCTGCAACATCTCCATGCTTTAGACACACAACCAACAAACTCCTGGACAAAAAGTAAATAAAAACAGCAAAAGCACCAGTGTGCTTGCTCTGACAGTGCAGAGTGCAAAGCTGAGTATTGCCTTACATACTCGGACTTTTCGAGTGGCTGAGCGCCATCTGTTAGTAGTGTTACGGGAAAGGGTTAGCTTCCGTTGTTGTGAGAAGCGGACTGACAGCTGACGGGAAAATGGGACACGTTGCATCCCACCTATGTTCGTGAACTCTTCGTTGCACCTGTCCTGAAATGTCAGTCAGATTCACCTGTGATGTGCTGAAACACCACATACTGCAAATGCATGCTGTGGTAAAAGGGAAGCATGCACATACCATTTCTCTGCTCTGTCATACATTCTAAGCAAAAACATACACCACACACACATCACTCCAGGAAGTCACCAGTAATCCTACGGAGCCTAATGTCAACTACAATTGATAACCATTGTGCTGTTAAAATGCCACACATCTGGTAGAGTCAAACCAAGAATATGCCAATTATGGGAAGTTCCTGTAGAACCCTGGGGATATACACACCTCTGTAGCTGATGTGTCCACCCAAGTGAAAAAAAATTATTTTAAATCAGTATGTTTGTAATTAATTCTGGCACCCAACAGTTAACCACCACAAATGTCTACATTAATACCATATTTACTTGAGTAGAAGTGTAAAGCTGTCCCTGTGCTCACCCTGATACAGTGGGAGCAGAGGTATAGCTACATTCATTCTTAATCATGACAACATACTGGTGTGGCCACCTTCAAATCCCACCTGCTTTGTTACAAGTGTCCAACACACAGGAGGTTGGGTGGGCCTTAGAACTAGGCTAGACATTTTTGAGATGATAATTCAAAGCAGGGACAGATTTTTCTCTTCTCCAACAGGTTGAGACTGGCTCTGGGGCCCACCCAGCCCCCTATTCAATGGATACTCTGGGTTCTTCCTCAGTTTCTGAAGCTGACCACTTACCTCCATCTAGCACTGAGGTTAAGAATGAGTGGATCTATACCTCTAGCCTCTCACATGCAAGTACAGCATGCAGAAGGATGGCTATATTAAAGATGAACATCAATACCAGTTTACAAGCACGTGCACATCCATCAACCTGTCCACTAATGTGTGTATGTGTACGTGTGTGTGTGAGTGCGTGTGCACGCACACATGCACATAGGCGTGTTTCAACTTCATAATTGATGACAAATTCTGACAAAATATTACATCAATGTTACAACACTAGAGCCCATCCCAAGTTTGTAATTTTTAATTTACTGCAACTGGTATTAGCAATACGGCAGACAACACTTGGAAGAACAACAGCACATTCACTTTTGAATTCCAGTAACTATAGGTAGCATAGTTGCTAGTAAGCAAAGTTCTGTTTAATAATGTTAATGTTTCAAAAAATGTATTCTGGAAAAACTAGGGACATTCAGAATACAGAGGTGCAAAAAGAAATGTGATAAGTTCCTTGCATCTGGTTACTGACAAGCCTTTATGGCAGTGGGGATACAGAGTTCTTTATTGTGACCCATCATTATACTGCAGTAGTAAGAAAAGGAGATGAAATTTGCCCATGACAGCCACAGCAGAATTAGGCTAAACTGGAACAGCGTCTGTCACCATGACCCTGTTGAGTACCACCACCACAACAATGCAGCCCCTGCCTCTCACAAAGCAAATTCTGTATTAGTTGGAAATGCCAGTCAGTTTAAATAAACACAAAGCTGAAAGAAATGCTGACACAAAAGTCACATCTAAAAACAGAACTGTGATAAAATTTAATTTCAGAACTTCAGTCTTTTTGCATATATTTCAGTTGTTTCTTGTTTCATTTAATAACCCTTTGCAAACTGCACTGGTTACACAGCATAAAATTAGAATAGATACTGAAGTAGGAAATGGTCATGCCCCACTCTGGAGTATAACAGCAGAATTTGCCTGCAGGATATGAGGAAAATCAACAGTAATTCCAATCAGTACATGTTATTAACTGACAAAGATAACAAATGGGTAATTCAGTGACTCAAATACAGTCATACTACACACTACACTGTGATGACTGATTTTGTAATAGCTGTGTCTGTGATTTGCTTTGAGGCTAGCATATCACAGTTCACAGGGCAGTGGTCTTATGGGTTATAATACACACGTAGTCTGGTATGTTGCTACCAACATTCTGGAAGAACTCGTTGCCTCCAACGTTGTGGCATAAGAATGAGCAGCAGGGTACCCCAGAACACTGCTAACCAAAAACTACATGGCATGATGTTAAAACCCAGCAGACCATAATAATCTGAAATGTGTAAGATGTTGGGACAAAGAGATCACGGTTACTTCTACTGTTTCAAAGCTATGTTTGCACATACTAACAGTTCTTCCTACGAAGATTGTGTTCTTATAAAAACTGAACAACAGGTCAGAATTTATTAAACAGAAAACAGACTGGCCACATGCTGGATGATTGGGATTTGATCCGTACCAAATTTTTATTTTTATTACTGCATCAAGACCAGTGGTTGGAGCCTCTTCTTAACATAACCCCTGGGGATTCTTCATTGAAGATAAAGCAGCCTGAGTGTGAAGCTGGCCACTTACATCCATCAGGTGCAACCACTAAGAATATGGGAAGCTTCAGCTCCATGCACCCCATTCCTTCATAGCATGGTGCATACACACAAGGACATTTTCCCTTTGCCAGTTATAAGCATTTCAGGTGGTACCTTTGATATGATTCTCTCTATTTTAGGGGAAGAAGTCTACTGCCTTTACAATTAATGTCCTCTGAACATACTACTGGAAATCAAGTGGTCATCAAAACATATAATATACCAGTACCTGTGTAGGGAGAGAACAAAAATTAAGACTGAAGACACAAATAATTAGAGTTGGTGCAGCAGTCACCATACCTATTTACCAACCACTATCACAAACCTTCAACATTTTCCAAATTTCTTCTTGTGGACCAATAAAATGACAAGCAGACACTTTGTATAATTTCTTGTATACATTCTGATGTTTTGAGACTGACACCAACATGCAAAGAACTGCTACCTTACAGAACTCTATGCAACTTTTTCATGTTTCTGTCATGTTTATATGACATCATTATTTCTCTGCCATGTATCTACACAGTTAAGACAACAGCAAGGCTGTTTTGTTTCACCCATAACCACACCTACAGGGTTTCTGTTACCTTTTAAAATACACTCAATTTATGGTATACTGGGCTGTTATATACCAATCAAGAGTCCACTACCTATTACCAGACTTTACGTTGCAATTATGACAAACAATGCCAACTGTGTGAGGTATATTTCACACATTTTACTTTTCAGTAACTGTCTCTACTGTTTACTTTCATAGGACTGGTTGCCATAATACAGATTGATATTTCAGGTCATTGTAGCATTTAGACTGTATTCAGTTCAAATCTCTGCTAGCATAAAACCTATCCTGAGTCTTTTTAAGGAAGGATATTTTGTGTGCAGAATGCAAAGGGCTGAAAATTAGTTGTAATAAAATAATACAGACTAGCTGAAATAAAACATCATGTATCATAACTCTAATAATATCACAACAGCATCTCTCCATTCCTCTGCTCCCATGTTATGGTTTCAGCCATAAAATTGTGCTGTGACTGGCTTGCTTTCATAACAAATTAATTATCAATATATAGAGACCAAATAAGTTTGGACTTGGGTTCTATTCATTTCTGTGAACAATGAATCAGTCATAACACAAACTACTTACTCTTGGCTGAAGAAGGTAATACGATTCAATGCCCAAGATGTAGTACAGCCACAACAAAGCGACTGGATTGAGGAAGGAAGCCCACTCAGCAGCACTGACAAATTCCTGCATGCGTGGATCAATCCCATTTGTCTCCATCAGGAAAGTCAGACCCAAATACCTGTGAACAAAACAATGTTGAGTGACACACAATGAACACCACAGCTGCATGGCTGGCACTCCTCCTTCATAAAATGTCGGAGGTCCTTCTTTCAAATCTCATCCTTGCTACTACTTACACTGACAGCAATACTGTTGTTTTCTTCTGACACTACATGAAACAGATGGAGTGGTATCTTCCACAGTTAGTAAAATAAATTGCTGAGATAGGACTTAAAATATGCCACGACCATATAATTCTCAATTTATGCATTTACAGTCGCTCTGCAAATTGAATGCTGTATGACCCACGCAACTAACATCTATCTCTAAATAAATGAAGAACCATATGAGCTGGATCCAAACCCCTTACCATACCATTCCCTGACACAGATCAGTGCTTCCCAAATTTATCATTTCACAAAACCGTCCAGAATTCTGTACCTGCACCACACTTCCTCAGCCCTCCCAATAGTGTCTTCCTATGTGCCCCTTTCATTTTGTTTGCTTTACCTGGTCCACAGACACAAAAATTCCATTTTATACAAGAAACAAACTAATACAACAGAAATGCCAATACATTCATTTTGTAAATTTCTCATATCATGAAAGTGGTAACGACCATCAAGTACAAATAAAAAAAAAATCATGTATTACAGTTTGGGTCCTTGAGTACTTGACAGATATGAGGGAAGAAAATACTTGTTCCATGCACTATACACTTGTATTTGTACTGAGAATGTAACACTTTCACAGATTTGGAAGACCCTGAAACAATGGGTTCACAGGCCATCAGTCAAACTATTGTGCAAGAAAACAACGATATGCTCTACTTGAAACATTCTTCCTTGGTTACTATATATCAGACACTACGAATTGTTCTGTTTCAGACAACCTATGAAACAATAAAGCCTTCAGACACTATCAGGATTCCTTCCAAAACAAAAAGGTCCACAACAAGGCCCCTGTCTGCAGTGGAGAACACAGGACATAAAGAAATAGGATATAAGTGTGTTTGTGTGTATGTGTTAGGTTCCAAGCAGAATTTAAACCTGAAATCCCAGAGTTACAACATTTAAGATCTTGTATGAAGCATATTCTCTATGGCCACTATGACTGGCATATTTAGACCCCCGGGTCATTAAATTTAGCTGTCAGTATTTTAAAGTGCTCACCATCAACTTGTGGACAAGCTTCTACAGAATGATTACTCTAGCTAGGTCACAAGTTATACTTAAAATTCACTATAATATTTGAGAGAGGGTTACCAACCTGCAGTAATTATAGTGAGATGTGAGAAACTCTTGAACACACTGTAACTGAACAGCAAATAATGCCATGATGTGAAGGGCTGCTACCACCTGAACACATCGCAGCACCACACCAAACGGACGATGTAGTTCCTTGTAGCATGACCACCATGTCATACCACCCAGGAATACAAGAAAATAGACACCATTTAAAGCAGAAGGCCGCAATATGCCTGCTAGACATAATGATGCCAGTGCTACACATTTACCTGAAACATATTGTTGTCTGTATAAATTACTGTTTAGGTCCATTTATGGCTTATAGTTGTGAAAGGCACAAAAATGTTCCTCTTTTCCAGAAATAACATTTATCACACTGATAAGAAGAGGTGGAATTTATTTTATAAAGAAAATTCCAGTGTGATGCATTACCGCACACTGCAAGAAAAAAAACTGGCATCACATACTGCTTGCAAAATCAGACACTTCACCCGTGTAAGCATGTTAGTTTTGTGAGCACACAAACAGATTTTTAGTCTTGCTTGGTGAGTTACTTAATGACATTTCTGTTTCATGCCTTATACAGCATTAGGAAGATGGCCACAAATAATAACAAATCAATCACAACCTACATGATGCCATTATAATGGAATTTCCCATGGTAATATGAGTAAAACCATGGGAATCTTCAGTCAGGATAAACAGTAATCTGGCTGAAATTCAAACTAGGTGTACATCCATACACCAACACACACATTTCCTTACTTTTCTGCTCTTGTAGCATAAAAGAACAATGTGTTGATGACAATCTGTCAACATTCTGCAGGTATATTTGCACTGCTGCCTGCACAAACACACAATGTCACTTACCTACTGTGATAAAAAAGGCCTTGCGTCTATTACGATATGCCACAGTGCTAACTACAGGTGGCAGAATAGCAGCTGTTGAGGGAGCACTAGCTGATGAAGCACTGCTAGGTGCGATTTCTGCTGATAATTTTGTACAACCCACATACACAGCAATGGAAGTTATTAGCATCAGCACTTCTGGAGCAATGTAACGAAAGCCATCCTCCACCCGAACACCATTTAGTCGAACCAAACCAATATGTCGCAGGATGGTTTCCGTTGTGTCTGCAAGACATAATATTCACATAACCACAGCTTGCCTGATCTTTCACGTTGTGGTCATGCACACTCTGTGCAAGATTTTCATGAATATGGTGATTGATGCCAAAAAATACTGTTTGTGTTCCTGACAATAAAGTGGATAAAATTAATACATTATGGGAATGTTATATCAGCTGCCCATCAGATAACTGTGGATTTTCTTTCACTTAATTTATGTAAATGGTGCAGTAGCACAAGCTGGATTACTCAGATAATGGTAATTTAGAAAAATGGATTCCAAATTAAGGCCAGACCACTGGCACATTGAGAATATTAATTAAGTATTCTTCTGGGTAATTCCCCAGTGTCCAAATTTTATATGCCAATGTTTTGGAACACTCTGTTCCATCTTTATAGCCAGGTAGGTATGACGATGGAACAGACAGAGTGTTCCGAAACATTGGCATATAAAATTCAGACACCGGGGAATTACCCAGAAGAAAGAGTACAACATTCAGAATATGGCGAAAGTTTGAAATCAAGAATTAATTATGTAATTTGTACATTTTACCATTTATTTATTATTTATTTAGTCATTGAGGCACAGCTTATTTTATGGTGCTGGAAGCTGTCATGGCCATGCAGGGATACTCTCCCAGCATGTGCCTTGAAACAGAAAAACATCACAATCTGTTAGGATAGCCTGTGGCATGACCCATATCTGAACCAGACACCTCCCACATACATGTTATAAGTAGAAATGATCGAACCAACTTGATTGCTTATTTGCTTCCTTCCTTGCTTGCTTGGTTGATTACATATAAATAGCAGTAGAGTAAAATATGTGCCAGTAAAAATAAATACTTTTTAAACAGTGTGTGGCACTGGAAAGTAGGATGATTTATGCATAAGATATATTGGATAGGAAACGAGAAGGAGAGGTCATGATAAATTTCAAGGCACAATCCATATATCATCTTGTTAAGACTAAAGAAAATAATGATAAACCTCAATTAATACAGCAGGCCTACAGGGCAAGATTTAAACTCCAGAGAGTACCAAATATGAAATGGGAGTTCTGAGGTGAAGAAGCACACAAAGAGCCAGAGGAAGGATGTGAAAGAGAGCGAGAAGGAGAAAAAAGATGAAGACATAAGAAGATGGGGGATAATCATGACCAAAAGTGGCCATGCATAATTTCAATAAGCAAAACCTTATGATTAGATTTGGAAAAGAGGTAACCTGTATTAAAGGTGTTATTGTAAGTGCAACACTGCAATCCCCATATCAGTGCTTTTATTGAGTGGCTACTATTTCTGGCACATTTTAAATTAATGTTATGTAATTTCATATCAGTTGTCCACCAAAACTTTCATTTATACCAATTTCTACAAAAACTTACTGTTGTCCTTTAGAAATTCTCCATATGGTGGCATAGACAACAACACAATCTGGAAGGACAGTTGTGCAATGGATGTGAGGAAACTTAACACAATCACCGCCCGCAGATACTGTCCTGTGGCACCTGAAATATATGATACACAGTACCATTTTACAGGTGTTACACAATCATGTAGGAGCTACCAGTTCTACAACTGATATTACAATCTACATTGCCTGATCATTTGCAACCCTAAAACAGGCCACACAAAAGAAGCACCTTTAATAGTCGCTAAGGTGATACTGCCCTAAAAAGGATACAATCCACACTGCAACACTCACCAGCCATGGTCTTCTGTGTGGGTATCCTCATCATGGGCAGCAGCAGCAGGAGGAGTAGATATATGAATGATAAACCAGTCTGGCGGAATAGCACACCTGAAGAACACATATCATAATTATCAGGTAGCAAACAAGTCATGTACACTGAATGTTTTGAGTAAGTAAAGTCAATTCAGTTCAGGAACTGTCATGCTATTTCCCTTCATGACAATGAAGGATCAAAATACATGAAAAAATTACAAGGCAATTTTAATTAAAGAACAAGCTGCAGGAACACAAAATACTGAACAAAATTAGCAAAACAAACAGAACTGCAGGCACTGAACCACAAAACTTTGAATAAAATAAAGAGAACTGAGAGATTTTCAATAAAACAACAAAACAACCATCACAACATAACATCAACAATGTCTGTCAGGCACAGAAATACAAAATACCTCAACATGTTTGGACCCAGTAACATAGTAATATGCAGGAGAAAGTGTTTTAAAAACAGATGGTATCTAGTTAATTCCATGCTTATGAGTGTAATGGAATTACTGATGTTGTTTTACCCATATATATAACTTAAACCTCCATGTTTTAAAGATACTTTTGTTTAAAAGATTTATTGCACAGAGTACAGCATGTTCCAAGACAAGGTACAATATTGTTCCCTTAACCAATATGAAGAAATATGTACACGATGACACAAGTGCAACAGAAGCGAATATAAATATAAGTGTAAATAACAGCAGCGAAGAATTCTTAAAAAAAAAAAAAACAATCCTCTTTTCTTTTTTTGTCCTTCTTTATGAATGGAATATTGGCGTGGCAATTTTTTTTTTTTTTTTCGTGGGGGG
>Ga0123357_10003074_pt1 | contig 18935 bp, 11 predicted proteins | sample TergutEmb28metaG_FD_89873 | JGI IMG/M metagenome (GOLD analysis project Ga0123357, IMG submission 89873) | Embiratermes neotenicus P4 segment gut microbial communities from Petit-Saut dam, French Guiana - Emb289 P4 | ecosystem: Host-associated > Arthropoda: Insects > Digestive system > Gut ...
AGGTACTATTATCAATCCTCACACTGTGAATTCGTCCTGCATTCTGATCTCGAGACATGACCATGTACTTAGTTTTATCAGCATTTACTTCCAGTCCAATCTCCCTAGTAGCAGCTACTAAAGGTTATTCAACAACACAATACAAAATTTCAATTGCTGAAAGTAATCCAAGAGTGTACAGGGAACGTTAAGACAGTCTTAAAATGTACATCTGGCATTTTCAAATACCTGTGTTAGAAATGGTTCCATAAAGCACTTTCAGACAAACTACATTACAATATTAATTACACTTTCCTACCTCCATCTCTACAAATTAAGCTAATCGTATAAGGGAGAGTTCATCTTCAAAAGCTGTCACGAAATAACCTGTCTTTTGTGGCACCTGAACGTTCGTAACCTAGTCCTTGTCCCCAACCGAATGAATGCAGTCCATATTCCACCAATGTACCTTCATAAAGATCCATTTTGAAATTATTCTCCCACATAAACGTCGTTGATGCAAACGGTGTCTATGATATTCAAACCAAACCTAGTACCCAATTCTCATTTCTCTCACGCATGCCAAATATCACGCCCATGTCAACCTCCTCGATGTCACATCCCAGTAATACGTGACGAGTACAAATATGAAGTTCTCCATTACATGGTTTTCTCCAAACTCCTGTCAATTCCTCCTCCTTACACCCAAATTTTCTCCTCGAAACCCCTATCTAGTGGTCAGGTTAAGAATGAGCTGAGCTATACGTCTGCTCCCCCTATATACTTTCATGGCGTCGACTTTACCTATTTCTTACCCTGTCCTCAGACACAGTAAAGACTCTCTTGACATTTAACCTTTAAATCCTACTGGTTACGTGATGCGCTAACCAGTTTAACACTCAATAATTCTACATTCTGCCCACAATGTATTTATTAGTTTTGTATTTATCTGAGAACAAACAGCGACTTGTGCCACTTACGTCATAAACTGATTGGTTTTTATAACCGAGATGAAAAGTGTTTACTGCGCAGTACGAACTGGGTCCTCAAATAAAGCAGTCTGCACTTCGTCTTAAAGGGTTAATGTACCATGACAGAGACTCTAGCACAGCGTACTCTCTTACTCTTGCACAGCATGTTCAGTAAGCCGTTATCTTGCAAGGGAAGCAATGTCAAACACATGTCGCTCTTCTGTCTACATTACAATTATCCCATTAACAAAGAATCGCAGGATTCTGATCAGCACTGTTTTGGGGTCAGGACTGAATTGCTTCACACTTTCATCAAACAATGCTAAGAACTTGCAAGTTTTCGGTTTCGGGAGAGGTCTAGCTGAAAATCCCTTCGAAATGTGACACCGCGTCACCAGGCAACAGTTCCTGGGGACGGAACATCGGGAACCTGTTACATGGTGACGCGGCACTACATCCTAGAATGGAAACCTCTGTTAATAACCCGATTTGTAACAGACACGGTGTTTATATGACTTCCGATGTGTAATACACGATATGTCTTACACTAACACACATACTGCGTTTTTGCACTGACACAGTTCGGTCGAAGACACATGAGGTTTCGGCAGTTGGCTCTCCTTCCACCATCACGTAAAATCTCAAAACCTACTCTGATGGGCTCGTTACATGAAGCCAACTGTATTACATAAATGTTGTGTGTTTCTTCAATCAAAATGGGACAATGGCATAACCTATACATATATACATCAGGTCAATACCACCCCTCATCTTGGTTATTTCTTGTCTGTACAAAACTGGAGAGAAAAAATACAGAAAAATATAAAATATACAAAATATAGACACTATTTCTGTGCAACACCTTATATTTCTTTAGATTTTAAACATGTTCGCAAATTTGATAAAAACGACTATTAGTTTCGACATGTCTGTCTGCCCGCATGGAACTCTCCTCCCCCTGGAAGGATTTTCATGGAATTTGAAACTTCCGTATTATTCAAAAGTCGGTCGAGAAAATTCAAGTTCCACTAAAATTTGACAAGAATAACAGGCACTTTTACACCAAGATCTATGTACATTTGTATCTCTATGAATTCTCCTTAGAATGAGAAATGTTTCAGGCAAAAGTAGGCGCAATCACGAGAGACATTCTGTGTTCAATAACTTTTTTTCCCCGAAAACTGTGCAGTTTATGAGATAATGCGGGAAAATATGGTACAGCCAGACGGGGCACAGGAGACAATTTAATGCGGCGCAGAAAATATATGATTTGCGTGCCAGATAACTAACCCACGAACAGAGACAGGCACATCACACAGTATTTAATACTTTTTCCTGCATAACTGATTAGTTCCGTCCGATCTCGCAAAACTCTTTCGGGCAATACTTACAGAAAATGAGACATTGCGCGACTTATCTGTCGTTACGATCTGTTTTGCGAAAACTGCAAGTCCGATGAAGTCATCAGGAAACGAAAATGTTGTTACTTTAATGCAGCATAGGGTACTTTACACGAAAACACGCGTACGTTCTATTGTTCTGGTGACACAAAATTGTCATTGTTGTGCAACACTCAGCATTTTCATATAGCTCACAGTGACATGTAGCTCAACACACACACACACACACACACACACACACACACACACACACACACACACACTGTTGTTTTCACTGCAACAATGGTTACGCGATTGCGGCACAAGATTACATTATACGTACATTGCGTATCTTGTTGGGCTAGTAGTTCTAGTTTTCATGATACAGGAGCACAAAAATATATCTTCAAACAGCACATGGATGAACATCCATCTCTCAGATGAGGGTCTACTTACCGGTGGATAATCAAAGTCATGCTGTGAGGCAACATCTTGGATGTAATCCACTCGGTTCTGGTTGGCCGGATGCTCCAGAGCAATTGGTGGCGTCAATGTGCTCATTGCACCCGTAATTGTCTGCGTAAGAAACACATGGCACTGTAAGTGCAATGTCCAACAAGTGTAACCGACACAAACACACAATAACCTGAGAAAGTGTGAAAGAGAGTTGAACTGTAAGGCAAGCAAACTCCAAAGAAAGCCGCTTCAAGGTAGCAACAAAGACCGATATAAGCCATAGCCCTTCGTGCATCTACACCTCCAATCTTCCTTAAAGTTCAGTTCTGAGGTAAGCAGTCAGCGTTAAGACCCTGGCCACTTTACCCCTGGTGCAGAGCACCTGGTACCACCTCTACAGGAAGCTGGGTGGACATCAGAGTCCATATGGACATGGTAGCAAACAAAGGTATTTCTCCCTGAACTGGATATCAAACGTCCGTTCTTTAGCTATCCAACTCCACACACAGTCACTAATAATAAGGAATGCTACACCGAATTTATCAGTTTACGAAAAGACTGCTAACCTCCTCCACATTACTGAATGCATAATTTTTCCGGGCGAAGGGACCTGTGTGCATCAATGAACTTGAAGACTATCCCGGCAGCACCTTAGCTGCTGGGCCACCTATGCATTAAACGGCGTACGCTGGTCCTCCAAGTCCCCGTCCTAGTAATAAAGAAAAGCTCATACTGACAGTTCCAAAACTATATTAGCATACCTGATGAACTCAAGGCCTGCAGTGGGCTGCCACACAATAGACGAAAGCACTGCTAAACATTACAAAAAGGAAACCTTAGATGAAAGTCCCTCAGGATCCACAATGTATGTTTCAACGATGTGTTGACATGATTTATATTACAGAAAATACACGGTAAAGTTCTATGTATCTAAAGGAGACAGGGAAGTGCAGTCAGTTGCAGCCGTGCAGATCCGAGGATCATAACCCGATTCGTTTCCACTCTAATAATCCAAGATCCCCCTCTGCACGTGGTCTTCAGGCTAGTTCGTTAAGAAAATTACTTGCCCCTGTATCGGTCACAAAATGACAACGCAGAAGGCGATGCCCCCTGGTGTGGCGTCCTTTTTTTTTAGTTCTAGAAATTTATCTGTCATGAAAGTAAATTTTCCGGGCACTGCAGGTGAATTGTTCATAAATCAGACTGACAGCTAGTTGGCGTAAACTTTTTCAGTGTCAGAAAAGTGTCCATTTCACACTCACATGCTTCATAGCTTGGCTTCAGTGCCCCCCTGCTGGCACTGAGAACTGTCCTCGCCTACTATTTTAGTACGCCAATGAGAAGTCTGACATGTAGCTAAAATCAATTGTTCGGTCAAGGAGTGAGCCATAACACTTCTGGCTGACCAATTTGAAAGCATTATTTTAAATAAATTTGGTAACGTCATACAGAGGCCACGATACATCTTACGGTGGTCAGGCAACATAAATATTAACTAGTAATCTCTAGATACAGAAACAGAATCTCCGTCGCTCCGCATCAGTTCATGAACGGCAAGTCTTACACGCTGTAGCGAAGTTCATAATACTAGTCTGTTCAGAGAACGCCAATGTATTACAAATAAAAAACAAGCACAAGTCTTCTGGTTCGTCTCCGATCAGTGTTCTGGTAGAATTATAAGTACAAACTGTGTGGTGTAAAAAACATTCTAACCAGGGTCTTAACAGGAACAGTACACAACCTCATCGCAGACGCTTCGCTAGTGCTTCTCCAGTCATGTCGCAGTTAACTGCAGGCCTATATCCCTGAAACCCCTGAACGCATCCAGTAATCGCAGCCGGAACCCAGTTCAGGTACCGATACTCCATCACCACATATTCGTCGAGCAGTGGCAAGGGAACCGAACGTTTGACATCACAGGCTCACACCTAGATGAGTCGATTACACTTGTTCACTGTCCGTGGTTCGGTTACACAGTATAATGACTACGCCACAGGTTGGACAACCGAAAAATCGTGGTTCCATTCCCAGCAGCGGCAAAGGATTTCCTTCTTCTCCAAAAGTCCACACTGGTTCTGTGGCCCACCCAGTCTCCTATCCAAAAGGTAGAGGGGGCTTTTTCCCCGGCGGTAAAGCGGCCAGGGCGTGAAGCTGACCATTCACAGCCATCCAGTGCCGAAGTTAAGAATGAGTGCAGCTATATTTTAATTGCCACATACGCGTTCATGGCGTGTGTGGAGGGGCAACTCTAAATTTACCGTTAAGTAACATAGGTCTCTATGCTTTGAAGTATCTGCCGTGTTTATTGGCTCTGAAACAATCCGATCTGGATCTTCAATGAATTTGGAAAACATGTACAAGACAAACTGGACAAAGTATGGGTATGGGAAGTTGTCAGTTCAGTTAATTCAAAGTATCTTCCAAAAGGTCCGAACTTCGTCAACAATATATTTCTATATTTACAGAGAAGATATAAATGCTTCCAAAAATCATCCTTTAGAAAAATTAGAGAACATGTAACAGTAACAATCTACGTGACTGATTCTGCTTTGTGTAGCCTATTTCATCTAAACGTGCAAAAGTGTCCATTATTCAACAGGGATATGAATACATTCCTCACCAATGGCAAAATCCGGTGTTAAGCAGACACAGCCTTGTGCAAAATTTGACTTAACTAATAAACATTTTATTTGAAATCAGGTGTTCAGTAGAACAGTAAAGAGAGATAGGAATGTTACATAAATAACAAGATATTACAGAAATGTATACTTACTAATATTGCATCTCGTATATTCTTTTTAATGTCTTCTATTTTCTGTTTTTTCTCTCTGAAAGAAAAGAACATCAGAGTTAGCACAAAAATCGGTATGAATTAGTCACAGCCTGCGTATCATGAAGTGAAAATATGGTTATTTCAGCAATCGTTTTAATGCCCGCGAAACTATTATACCACCCAAGATGGCCTGTACAATTTTACCCATTTATCACCAAGCAGTAGATTTTATATGTATAACAATCAAGAATGCAAGTGTTCATTCTACCAAGACTGGCACTTTCTACGCCTTTCATTCCATCAAGTTGTTCATCTTGGTATTACAGGGGCAGTACTTTTTCTGAAACATGTCACTAGTAACTTCCTGTCGACTAGCTTAGCTTATAAAACTCCAAAGTGGAATGGTTGTTTAGATATAACGCGTATCTGCAAGCCGAAGGAAAACACTTCCAACACCTTGTTTAAATATGGCGGGTAAAAAAGAATTATTAAGTGCAAGTGCAACTGAACTAAAACGCGTGGACCCCGACTCACGGCAAACTGAAAAAGGCATGGGCGCTGCGATATCCGCCTTCACGCCATACAGCATGAGTTAAAGTGGTGCACGTTGTCATACAGTGTCCCTGTACAAGCAATACAACCTTACTTCCCTTCCCATTACACACAGACCAGTACAAGTAAAATGTCATACTGATGGTATATTTAGTAGTCCGGCGAATTTGCAAAATTGCGAAAAGCTACTATTAGCTTCGTCATGTCTGTCTATCCATCCGTCCGTCTGTCTACCGGCATCGAATAAATCGCCTCCCGCTGAATGGGTTTTCATGAAATTTTATGTTTGAGGATTTTTCGAAAATCTTACGAGAAATTCATGTTTTATTAGAACCTGACAATAATAACGGGCACTTTACATTTAGACCTATGGACATTTATGATAATATATCTCTGAATTGTTCTTAGAGTGTAAAATGTTTCAGGCAAATGTAAAGAAAAAACACACTTTACGTTAAATAACTTTTTTCCCCGAAAATTGTGCCGTTCACGAGATGATGCAGAAAAATATGGCACAGCCAGAGACGACAATATAACACGATGTAGAAAGGATTTGATTTGCATGCCGGATAAATAATGCAAGAATACAGACACATATTCATTTAATACTTATTGCTTTTCCACGATAATGGTTACGCGAACGCGCCTCAACTGTACGTTATAAGTACACTATCTTGTTTAATTATGTTAATAACAGACAAACACCGAAGATAGCAATATGAGCAGAGGACTATCAGTCAGGAAGCAGCTATTATTTATTATCATGATTCAAATACAACTGCTTGGGACTTGTCTACTCTGTCTTTAAGACTCCAGAAACCACAGTTCCTAAGTCCAAAATTAGCAGTGAGGAAGCTTTTAATATAACGACGAGGTAAACTCCAATACGATGTACTCCAATACTTAGTACTCACATGAAATGTTACGATCACGAAACCTTCGCTCAAATTCGTATCGAATGATTTACTAGCAGCTGAGTAGACATAACCAGCAGTTGTGATATGTGCACCAGGAACTGCAACAATGATTCCGAAAGGGGTTCACGACAACAGTCACGAAACAGAAGCCCGTAATTAAGCGGAACCCGTCACCCGCATGCTATCAACATACACAGCGCATACGTTACTACATTTCAGCGGTTGCCGCTTATCTGGTAGTTTATGGGAGGATTCACGCCTCCTCTTGTACATACGCCTACTTAAAATTGGCCGCCAGTGCAATGCGAAGCAATGCTGTTCCTTCTATTATCTCGAAAACCGTAAGACTTACAGAAAAAAAGCGCATCATTTTAGGCGTTTTCGCACGGTCACGAAAATCGCCTTTTAGCCCTGCCATGTCTGTCCGTCTGTCAGCACGCATTAACGCGGCTCCCGGATTTTCGTGAAATCTCGTATTGGGGACGTTTACGAAAACTCCTGAAAATCCAAATCTGGTTAAAATCGTACGAAAATATCGGGCACTTTACACGAAGACCTAAGTGTGTTTCACATTATTGGTAGCTACTTATAAACATTAACAATATACGGGGAACGCAATGTTCGTTTCCATGGCCAAAATGGTTACGGGGACGCGTCATAATGTTACGTTACACGTACAGTGCCTGCTCTGTTTCCTACTATTTCCGCTGGATGCATTTATTGCTCCGATAAATATCTGGTAAGGTACACTCAAGATGCAAGCAGAAACACGCATACATCTTCAAATAGTGTCCATTACTGTCGTCAAGTTATAGCTAGAACTGAAGATAGTCGACAAATTTCATCAAACGACCCAGATGTTGAAGCTAATGGGTGAAATTTTGCTCATTGTCGTTACGAACGAGCCAAAAATTGTCGGGTGTATGAAGTCCATTCTCAATATGTTTAAAGATTTAACCGTGGCTATGAGCAGATTCTTTACGGAGGGCAAGTTATTCTAAAAGTGCTTGCGTTTAATTTCCCAGCTAGTGGCTGGGGGATTCGAATCCCAACTGAGGCATGGATTGACGTCTCCGTTTTTCCTGTCTGTGGTTTCATTTGTAGGTAAGAAACTTTGCGACAGGCCCATCCATCGTCAAAGAAGTCCTATAAAATGTCTCCAGAAATCCGGAAAACGGGAATTTTTAGGCCGCAATAGCTTGTATCGCCGCAGTGACGTGACTGATGATTACGAGGTTCTTCAATCAGTAACACTTCATGTCAGTAACTATGTCATAGGTAAAAGTAAAGTTGTCCTTACCCACGCAACGAAGACATATATGGGGAACAGGAGGACAGCTCCACTCATTCTTTACCGCGGTAATAGATGGAAGTGAGTGGTCAGAATAAACGTCTCGGCCGCTTTACCCCCGTAAAGAGCATCGGTACCCATTCAGTATGTGGCTGAGCAGGCTCCAGAGCCGGTCTGGACGTTATAAAGAAGAGACAATTACCATGCCCGGACCGTCCAGCCTGTAGCCCATTCACTATAAAGACTACGCTATCCCGGCTCCTGTGACATACAAGCCATTAAGTGACAGTGGAAAACTTGAACTGGTTTTCCCGTAACAAAACAAAGATTCGGTAAAAGGCAAAGGTAAAGCAATCCCATTACTGGCCTGGACAGGTCCTGAGGGTTCCAGGAGGTTGAGACTCCCAGATTTCATGACAATCGGCACATGAAGGTGGCAAGGTGTCAGCCATACGCACCGGCGGCCTTTACCCCCCAGGAAATATTTCTGGTACTCAATTCTGTTGGAGACTGAGTCGACCCCAGGGCCACAGTGCGGCCGGAAGGATTATGTCAATGAAATATTCCAATGACGAAGACACGGTACTCATGCGTAATGTAATTTGCAGCATGCATACAACTGGTACTCCGAAATTAAAGAGACATTCCCAAATTATGTCCAATGCTAAATAAATTCAGAAGATCCTCTAGCAATGCTATATGACAAAATTTAGGGAAGGGTATAAATGTGTGCTACATTTTCATTGTCAGCTACAAATGTGCTGCACTTAACACGTGTTCTTCGGCTCAATTACACTCAACAAGATCCCGCCATTCCTAAGCAAACCACCAATTTACACTCCTAAAGAGAGGTCGGGCCTTCCGACACATTCGTATCTCAGCAGTGAGAAAAGACATAACAGCTGCTGTACTCTGAGTACATGTCAAATGTGTTTTGAGCTTCTAATATGGGAACTACAATACAATTACATGGTAGAAACTCTTGAATGGGTCAAATAGTCACTGTGAACCTCGCGTCACAGTACCGTCACCACCAACCGAACTGCAGCACATGAAGATCTGACGTTAAGTAATGTCATAATTATGGGCCACCGTGTAGTGTGCATTCGGTAGGGCATTTACATTCTGAGACGTGCAAGACGAAGAGTGACAGAACCGCCTAAGGGACCAGCTTTTTCTCTGCCGCTGAACAAAGAAACATACGTATAATCTGAATTACTTACAATAGCGGGATAACATTTTGTAATGTTTCAATGTCTCCAAATTCCCCGTTGTCATCCTCGTCACCACCAACACCACCAAAGCCATCTGCAATTTCGTAATCTTCGCAGACGTAAGGGCTTCTCGGATGTTACGCCGTGTCGAGTCGTGAAGAGTTACCGACTTTGCGGTTAAACGTAGCGCTTCCATTTCCAGGTTCTGGCAGCTCAAGAGGACTGCTTCTTCTGGCTGTTCTTGGACTGTTTGACAATGAAGAGGAAGGCACTACGTCCCTACGAAACACCGGTAACAATTCGACAGTCGACAAGGCGAAGCGTCTCAGAACACTCGAATCTTCATTATCATTGTTGAGTCAATTCTCGTCCTTCCCTCCAACGTCTCCCACTCGCGGCTGCTGGTGTCATCACAGTCAACAGTGGCTTTGAACTGTCAGTAACAGGTACTCATCGCTATTCAGGAGAAAAGATTTGGTCTTGACCGCGTAGTTGGTGGTCCCTTATCACTTTCCACTGGTCGCCATCTGTTAAGTATTCAGTTTATACGGAGCTTAGAGTCGAATCTATGCACCGCTCTAACCAGCTGAACACAACAGAAAATTGTATATCGCACAACAGAATTAACTCGCCCTCACCAGAGATGACTGTACTTCAGTCCAATGTACTTTTAATTGGAATGCATCCGTTACTGTTCACAAACATCCGACCGTCTAACTTCTCCTGCAAGGCCACAGTCGTTCTCCTAAGTAACCAACTTTACCAGTCTCAAGTAACCTTGTTACCAGTGGTGAGCACAGCTGCATCTAAAACTGCTATCATATTGCCCCAACTTCTCCTCAGACAGTTTCACAGCATCACTTAGACACGAGCTTGCATTCTCTCTGGCGACATATTCTTTACCAGTTGCCTCCTATCAGTTCAGTCTGCTTAAGATATGGATGACACTGCGGCACGCGAAGAACAGGCCAAGTGGACACGTTCAGCAGTCACAGCATCAAGTCTGCGTATTTTCGGTTGTGGCTTAGGCATATGAGCTTACACATTCGGCCACTGAAAGGAATGCCACGATCTGAAAGTCAGTCTATCGCAGCACTTATTCGAGATGTAGCGAGTGTCACCTTGATAAGCTGCATCGCCGACTGCTAACACGGAATTCAGTGAAAGGTTCGGAATTCGTCTTGGGCGGAGACCTTCAAGCTTATCAAAACGAATTTCGTGAAACGAGATTTGATGTTCTCAAAGAGATGTTCCTGAATAACCAAGTCTCCTGGAATGGTATGACGTGTCGATTGGTAATACCGACGTTTCGGAAGATGGTAATGTGGTAATGAATGTTGACTGAAAGTGTGTTCTTGAACTGCCTATTCCTGAAGTTCGTTATGATAATATTCGGGAGTTACCGATTTAAATACTAACATAGCATCATAATTTAAAAAACCGATGCCGCGGGCAGGTTCTTTAGCATATGAATAGCCATTTCGCCCAGGTAGTTCAAATGGTATCCCTCACTTACGGAGCGACTTATGTCTCGAATATACCACTCTCACGGCATGAACACTATACTTTCGGATAAGAACCGTCATATTCATGTCAGCATTTTTCCACGTAAAGCCCAAATCTCTTCTCATTTTCCACGAAACCCTTTTTTCCCTTGACATGTTTCTAGATTACTCATAATGATACCCGTAAAGCAAAAAGCTCACAACTGTGTCGTAAAATTCGTTAATCGCTCCTCAAATTACGAACTTGTCAAAATCGTCTACGTAATGCAGGTCTTAATTTTACGCCCTGTTTCAAAGCTTTCTTTTCATGCGCCGTAATGTAATGTGTTCCAGAGTACTGACGGAAACACCAATTGCTGAAAAACGATGATTCGGTTCATTGCTTCACGTTAGTCGCCTTCAAGCTCTCGATTTACTTCTTCCTAAATTATGAACATTAATCAACAATTCTTTACTCTAACCGTATATCAGGCCTACCCCTACCCTCGCACTGTTCATGCTGAATCAAAGCAACAGTGAAAATGACAGGTCTAATTATAAACGGGCCAATGTTATTGAAATTTTACTCAACACACGATGTCGACCCACTTTCAGTCACAGCACCCGAGAAATAGACCCCCCCCCGACCCCCGTCACAGCCCGTGACACCATAGAACCACTCGCAGTATGGCGGATAGGTAGGTGCCAACGCACAACATTCATTCCTATCCCCTTTCCCTCATCCTCCTCCTCCTGATGGTAACGCAGTAAATACTGCTCAAAATACGTCGTTATGGGTAAAACAATGAAAAATATCAAACGCGTGTGACACTACGACATTTTTCCAATGTACGCGTCGTCTCTAGGCGCAAACAAATGCAACAGCGCATACACACGCACAAACAGCGGCGTCTATAAATAAAGCCAAGTAAATATGTACAAGTTATTGGCACATTAGTGGAAGGCAGATTCACGAGGATCTCGGAGTTCCATTCTTCGCCGACCACATCAGAACCCTAAACGAGAGTTTTGACTAACAGCTGATATGAGGAACACTGCAGTTCGGCAACTTAGTAGATACCTACGCGGATTGAGGTTTGACGCTTGTGGCCTGATGCGCAAGCCAAGGGCGACTGGGGTCAACAGGTCAGTCGAGGACACCGTTTCTGTCGAATTAATGAATCGTGCCGAGCAATGTTCAGCTACGCATCTTTTGGATACCCTGACTGAGGTTATCCGAGATATTTCCTCAGTTGTAAGGCGAATGCCACGGCATATAACGCAAAGTCTAGGCAGACCCGCCCTTCCACCCCTTCACCTCCCCCCATTCCGGCACAGCGGCCGCACAAATGTGTCTGTCAACAGTTTTCGTCTTGCTACTGCGCCAATCTGGACCAAAACCCAGACAGCCATCCAAACAAAGTTTGCCCCCAAATAACGCCACGTGCTGCTTGAGCACCAATCTTTAGTACGCCCTAGTCTAGGTCTTCAATCTAGACTCAAAACCGCTGGCGTAAGCATAATCCCCAGTCAGGGTATACGGTGTCTGAGACCAGCGATGTAATCAAACGCAGGTATGGCTACACAGACCGAGAGACGTCAAGAATCGGCCCTTAGTTAGCTCTTTGGCTTGGCTGTACATGTTATCAAATGATCCATCGAGGTCGTCCGATGAACATCATCTGTCGAAGTAAATGCGTCCTGCGAGCGCAAGCGAACATTCCTAAAACTGGCTTTTGTGCAGTATGTAAGATTAAAACGAGCGTCCTGAGTGGGCTGGTATAAATTTACCCACGTTCGAAGGAACCTGATACCTCGGTATTCACAATCACCAAAGAAATCATTAATCCAGTAGGCTGTATTAGGTTACCGCACACAAGTTATTGCACACAAAATGCGTATTTTCATTTTCTCTACAACTTCTGTGTGAAATATTTATCATTCGAAGAAGAGTTCTGCGAGATATTACCACAAATGCACCTTGGTCCTCATGTAAAGTACCCATTGTTCTTGTCACATTTTAGTGAAACTTGAATTTTCTAGCCAGATTTTCGAAAACCCCTCTAAATCAAATTTCATTAAAATCCGTCCAGATGAAGACGAGTTGGTCCATGCTGACAAACGGACGGACAGAGATATGACGAAGCTAAACAATAGCTCTTTGAAACTTTGCGAACGCATCTAAAAAGCAACAAAAAAAATTGCAATAATATTTTTAAAACGAACAGCGATTTTTTCCCTCCCCTTTTGGTAATGAACCCGCAATGAGGCGATGCTGGTGCAGAAACACTGCTGGGCGGTAACATAGGCGGTAGGGCGTGCACGCTGCGGCTGACCAGGTTCCAGTGTGCTGGAGTGTGGATTTTTCAACGGGAATACACCTTGTGTAAACACATACGACTGAACACGTGTACATTTAATTCCGACTTGCGCCAGACGTTCCGGAATATAACTGTTGCTTAAGTCGAGAAAAACCCGTACCGACAGTTCATAAGATTACAAACGAAACGAGCATAATCATCCCGCCATACTCATGGTCGTTCTGTGGCATTCCTCGTGATGCATCTCGTCAGTCCGTGACTGACGACACGTACCGGCAACGTCCAAATAAGTTCGGCGTCATTTTGTACTTTCCACATAGGAACGTCCCGCAAAAGAACGACGCTGTTCGCAGTTCAGACCATATGCGGTGAATGATAGGAACATCAGTACGCGAAACGGAAAGGAAGTGTGCGTCACTGGAAGGTCCCAATAAGCTGAGTAACGTCAAGAGAAACGGCAATCAGGAGAAACGGTCTCCGAACCCGGAACCTCCTGATTATGAACCAGGGCTGACTGATCAAATAAAGCAACTCTGTTATTGTTTACTGTTTTTAATCCAAGACTTTAACTATAATTAGACCACTGAGAGAAGCCACATCAGTACCTTTCCACATGTCCCTCCAGGTGTTACGCTCCTCCTGCAACGTATTTTTTTACATTTCTCCAGTCGTCTAGCTATTGTTTGCATGAATGATACCGTCAAAAGCTTTGTTCTCGTTGACAAAGGACAGGAGGAGGAGCTGAAATAGATGCAACGGTAGACAGAATCGGAAATCCACTAGCGCTTCCACCCCCACAATCCATGGGACTTTTAAGTGGCTTCACTATGGTCTTTCCAACAAATTCCTTCACATCTTTCCCACTGTAATTTTTATTTCAAACGCATACGACAAATAATTGTAATGACACCGCGATCAAAGAATTAAGTTAATTCTTTTTCGTTTGGACTTGTCACCGTTAAATGCCTACAACAGATCAACAAGTGTCAGATATATATATATATATCGACAGCCTCGAGCTCAATATCAAGGAGCCACACGGTCATACAGCAACGCTTTGGGGGCCCCTGGCCTGTTTCAGCTTCTCTCACTCTTCCGTTACGAATACTGCACATGGCTACCATAAGCGAACACGCTTACGTTGCTGGTGACGCACAAGGAAAACTTTGGACCCCATGATGCTAGGTTCATATCCCTCCACAGAGATGTAATTAAACTAGTTAGAAAATGTACGTACAGCGCAGGAATTCTAAGGAATTTGCTGTTACTGTCTATGTGTATTCAAACCGTAAAGCATGAGTTTCATTCCTACGTACAGCTTGTGTTCGAAATACCCCCCCACCCCCACCCCCAATAAGCATTCAGCCAGTTACGCGTACCTTTACACGCACAACCACACAATTCCAAATATCTTTAAAAAAATATTTCGGTGGTTCTCGAGCACAGAGTTGCGGCGTACCTAACAGGCGTATTACTAAAGTCTTTTTATGTGTGACGTCCCGCTGCGATATACAAATAAAGGGAGGAATGGGGGGTAGTGAATTGACTCCACCCCATTCCTCCCTTTATTTGTATTACTGCAATTTTTCCGTGCGAACGCACCATAAGTAAAAGGGGAGTGAGTCCTTGTGTAAGCCATGACAGCATATTGTACAGTCGAGCTACGGCCCCAGCTGGGCACTAGATGGTGATGAGTGGTCGCCTTCAAGCGCCGTTCGAATACGAAACTGAGTGGACACCAGAGGCGGTCTGGACGCTTTGGAGCAGAAAACAACTTCCTGCCCTGCTAGGAATGGAACCACGAATTGTCGGTCGTCCGGCCCGTAGCTCGTCCCTACTCGCTATCCGGGCTCCTGCGAATGCGCCAGAAGGGATAATGACGACGGACGTATCAAGGAGGGCTCTGAACGCGACCCGACCCGGCCCCTGTTAGCAAAGATAATATTCAGGTTCGAGTCTCCTTCACATAACAACGCCAATTAAACGTTATATAAAACCTTGAAACACTGCATATTTTAATCAATAAACGGACTACGTACACAACAGCTGCAAATCACAACCAAATTCTAACAGTCCATCCCCGACATGTTTCGGGCTCAGTAGGCAATAAGGAGTTTCGTAAATATAACAGTGAGAGGTACACCACGATTACGTATTAAAAAAATAAATATATACCGTTTTTACAGACTGATAAAACCAGTAAAACGTATGTGGAGTCCACCATAAATCTCAAAGTACCTTTCTCAGAATAATTAGAGAATTGGCGCTGCGATTATTAAGCCAGTGTAATGAGATATTCCGTAAACTATATACAGAAAAGTTCGTACATGAACACTTTCCCGATGCTTTTGTAAGTAGTTGCATTATGTAATGAAAGATCTACGCACCATGTCGAGTTCGACAATCTTTTTTTTATATTCAAGGGTCCGTGCATCGTGAAATGTATGCCAATAATTGTCCAACAACATGCAACTATATACAGTTTATTTATATCTGTAAACCGCTCTACATGTTTGGGGTGGTATCTCCACCCATCGTCAGGAGCTCATGCCACTGTACCCACAGCACCTGGCATTAGTAAACCCGTAACTGCAATCTGTCGTGAACGTGACTGGACGTTCACGACAGGTTGCAGTTACGGTTTTATTAATGCCAGATGTTGTGGATACAGTGACATGAGCTCCTGATGATGGATGGAGATATCACCCGAAACATGTAGAGCGGTTTACAGATATAAATAAACTGTATATAGTTGCGTCTTGTTGGACAATTATTGGCATATATTCGACAATCATCTGAAACGGGAAGGTGGTTAAAACACGTTACAAATGTGTTCCACCGTGGCTGCGGGCCAGGTCGGTTTGTATGTACGTCCGTCCATGTAAAGGTAAAGGTCGCCCCGTAACTTGCCATGAAGGCACAAAGGGAGAGTATAGGTACGGCTCTACTCATTCTTAACATCAGTCCTAAAAGGGGGTGGGTGGAAAACGCCACGCTCCGACCGCTTTACCTCCGGGAAACAGCCCCGATACCGCTGCAAAAGAGGATGGGTGGGCACCAGGAACCGTTTGCACATGTGTCAAGAAAAGAAAATCTCTTGTACCCACCCGGATTCGAAGCCCGCAACATCCAGACCGTAATGAGTCCCTATACCGACTACGCCCAATCTGAATGTCTATCAGCTCGAAACACTCTTTGGAGTTAGATCACTGAAGGAAGTTCATTTTCCTCCTTGGTGGACCGGAGTGATTTTTTTAATGATTGTCCAGCCATTGAATTTATAAGTCACATAAACACTGCGCACTTTTCCGTGCCGATTTTCTTTCGCCAACGTAAACTTACAAGTAAGATGCTTGGCGTTCATCTTACGCTCGTGACAAGACCTTCGACGCCTGTAACGTATCTCAATAATCTATATGTATTACTCGCTAATGAATTTTCATGCTATGCAGACTCGTCTATGGATTTCACTGTGCTGCATCTGATATCGAATTCATTCACGCGTGGCGCAGTACTAACTTCACGACATTGCACATCGTACCCGTAACGACCTATATTTTGATCAGCATGCAGGTCACAAATTTTCGCAGACCGTAAAGATGCTGTGACTTTTTCATCTTCTATCCCTGACTGTTTACTGTTACTGCATCTGACACTTATTAGACGTATATTCGAATATGCCTCACTTGTCCGGATTCTAGTACGCCTACTCATGCCAATACGCCGCAGCGCATCCCACGAAATTCGCCATCATATATCACGATCGTTTTCCGCCACGACCATGCCAGTTACGAGGTTCGCTAAATATTTGTAATTAGATGCCCTGTGTCACAAAAGCTACCACTCCATGCACAGTGTTTAGGCGCGTTCGCAAAATTGCGAAAAGCGACTATTAGCTTCGTCATGTCTTTCTGTCAGTTCGTCCGTCCGTCCGCATGGAACAACCCCATTTTTATGAAATTCCATATCTTCATATTTTTCGAAAATTTGTCCAGAAAATCCAAGTTTCATTGAAATCTGACAAGAATAACAGAAACTTTACATGAAAACCTATGTACAGGTATGATAATCTCTCCTTGAATTATTCTTAGAATGAGAAATGTTTCATACTGAAGATGTAGAGAATATCAAAAAACATTTTTACGGTACAGTCAGCAAGGCCACAGATGACAATACAACACGGCTCATGCGCTTTGCGTGCTGGATAACTACGACTACAGACACACTCAAAGTACGTTATACTTATTGCTATTCCACAAAAATGGTTATGCGAACGCGCTTCTGTTACGTTATACGTACATTGCCTCTCTTTGTTATTACCGTTTTTAGGTTCAAAATGTACTACTCATCCCTTCTGGACGTTAAAGTTATCAGAGTTCCCCCCTCTTGCAATTTCAGAGGATTATCCTTGTTTTCCGTTACTTCCAAAAATCGTCCTTAAGCTAGATGCTTTTCAGCAGCTAACATGGTCGGCAGGGGCGTCGACATCTTTAGGAAACCAGTTACTTCCCTAAAAGAGAATGTGTATTAATCTGATACAAATTTACACGTACTGATGTATTATTTTTTCCTCATTACTATTGGTCGTCGATGTCGCATGTTTTATGTGCTAATGCACTATTGCCATTCAAGCGACTTATGGCTCTTGTGTCGGCACGTACACAAGCTAGAGTGTAAAGCAAATTGACGGAATGTTATGAGGCTGCAGAGACAGCACTTGATTTATTACATTTTGTGGCTATGTGCTTTTTTTGCGTTGGTTGTTTTGTACTTGTGTTTTGTGCACTTGTGCTGGTTTCATAACTGGTACTTACGCAGTTACGCCAGCATGTAAATAATGCGTATTGAATTACATTATCATTTTCGTTACTACTGATGTATTCTATTAATCACGTTTCATGCTATTATACTGTACTGTCCATTAAATACCCTGATCATGGGATTCTGACGTACTACAAAAACATGTTTTTTTTTTGTTGTAGTTGCATCCTTTTGCTTGAGCGGTCTCAGTTACTGGCAAGCCACTAGGCTGTTCAGTACCTACGCAACAAATAGCTCATTATTATTGTATTATTATTATTATTATTCTTATTACTGACTGTTAAGGAAAATGTTACGTTGCTGTCACACTTCTATTATCCGTTAAAATAGCTTTACCATGTGTCACGATTCACTCACATATATGTGTAATATTCTTTACCTCCACCCTAACTGTGACTTTTAAATGAAATTAAATTTAATTCTTTGCTTTGTTATCCCTTCTGGTCATGCCTTTGCATCTGTCTTGATTTTGTTTGCCTGATGGCTCTCTGTACATGTCCTGTCTTTGAAACTTGACAGTAGGCTGAATCAGCAAGTAAATAAATACAGAATTGTATTAGGTAATCATACACAGAACTAAAGAACATTATCGCTATGTGCACTAGACACCGCAGAAGTTGGTTAACTATATACACACTCACGTTAACGGTGCGATCCTCAGCAAACCGTATCTAGCAGGACGCATGGAGAACTTGGGGCCTCTTATTCATTCATATCCCTGCAATTCGACTTTAGGCCTGGGTTGAGAGGAGGAGGAAGAAGAGGAGGAGGAAGATG
>Ga0123357_10003075_pt1 | contig 18931 bp, 14 predicted proteins | sample TergutEmb28metaG_FD_89873 | JGI IMG/M metagenome (GOLD analysis project Ga0123357, IMG submission 89873) | Embiratermes neotenicus P4 segment gut microbial communities from Petit-Saut dam, French Guiana - Emb289 P4 | ecosystem: Host-associated > Arthropoda: Insects > Digestive system > Gut ...
GGACATCGCCGATGACAAGGGAACGCCCAAAGAAAGCTACGGCGTAAACGAAGATGCAGATCACGTGGTACGGTTGCCGGTGGTGCAACCGTGGGCAGGGGCTGGGTACGGGGCACAATTCATTCCGCGGCAGGGGATGGAGGTGCTGGTGGGGTTTTTGGAGCACCAGGGGGAGCGGCCCATCATCTTGGGGTGCATCTCGAGCGAAGAGAACATGCCGTCATGGAGTGGGGGCGAGAATGACTTCCAGAAAGTAGGGATCCACTCGCGCACGTGGCCGCCGGGAGATGCGAGTGCCTGGAGTGAGATCTCCATCGACGATCGCAAGGATGGGGAATTGATCTACGTGCAGGCGCAAAAGGACAAGACTGTCTACGTCAAGCACGATCGCACGGAGACGGTGGACAACGACGAGACCATCACCATCCACGGCAAGCGCACTGAAACGGTAGACAAGAACGAAAAAATCACGATCCATCAGAATCGGACAGAGCAGGTCGATTCTAACGAGACGATCTCCATAGGAGGCAACCGCACGGAGAGCGTTGGCCTGAATGAGACGATCTCCATCGGCATCAACCGCACGAAGAGCGTGGGGCTCATGGAGACGCTCAACGTTGGCATGCTGCAAACGGAGACGGTGGGCTTAGCCAACATCGACAACGTTGGCTTGGCGCGCATGAGCAACGTGGGCATCCTCTACAATCTCAACGTGGGATTGATCATGCAAACCATCGTGGGCCTGATCCAGAGCACCAACATTGGCCAGAACTACAAGCTCGATGCTGGCAATGAAATTAAAATGGTTACAGGCGCAACCTCATTCAAGGCGGCCAAGGATGGCACGATTGATCTGGTGGGTAAGAAGATCAATATCAAAACGGGAGGTGGTTCGATTGTGATCGAGGATGACGGAAAGATCACAATCACCGGAAAAGATGTCACAATGCTTTCCGGAGGCGGCAAGGTGCATATCGATGCCGGAGGTATCATCGAGATCAAGACCTCCGCCATGGTGAAGATCAATGCTTGATTTAAAATGGAGTCATTCACGATGAGTGGCCAGCCAGCAGCACGGGTAGGTGACATGCATACCTGCCCCATGTCATCGGGGTCAGTCCCACATGTGGGCGGGCCCATCTTGCCGCCGGGTGCACCCAAGGTGCTGATCGGCGGAAACTTTCCGGCGGCGCGCATCGGGGATTGGGCCACCTGCGTGGGGCCGCTGGATACGATTGCGAAGGGCGCGTTTCCGGTGCCAATCAACGGCAGCCCGGCAGCGCGCAAGACAGACCAGACCGCGCACGGCGGCGAAATTAAGGAAGGCTGCACTACCGTGCTGATAGGGCTGGCGGGCACGGCCGGCAATGTGTTTGTGGGCCAACAAATATGCGAAGCCGCTTTCAATGGGCGCAAAAAAACGACTAACAACCCGGATGGTCATTCCCAGAACTACAACAACTGCGGTATAGAGTCATCGCGTCAGGTCATCAATCAGGCTAAGAACAGCAACCTCACAGAAGATGGGTTGCTGCAAGACGCACTCAACAATGGCTGGGCTAGCCGTGGAGCGCCACCTAATACCGGCCTTGGGGATCCCCCCGTGCCCTTTGGAACACCTCCAAGATTCCAGGACGGCGGGTCGACTGTTACCCAGCGTCAAAATCTTTTGAACAATTATCAGGTGTCTTCCTCAGTAAAGACGAACAACTTGGATAATATAGGTCAAGCACTATCGGGCGGGAAAGGCGTGATTGCCGATACGGATGCCCATTTCTTGTGGGATGGCGTTCCAAATATCAATCCTCCAGCTGCAGGATCATTCCATGCCGTCACCGTTACCGGTGTCGAATACGACGACAACGGTAATGTCACAAATGTCATCGTCAACGATACGGGAATCGGTGAATGCAGCCGGAAAGTGCCAGTGGACACCTGGAACAAGGCAGTGCAGGGAGTGAACGACGCGCCGGTTCCTAATACTAATCCAGTCCAGCATTATCGAGCATACATCAATGTTACAAGCGACCCCATTTTTTAAAACGGCGTCGGCGCCAGATCATGCTACTGCTAGCGGCAGGACTGGCCGGGGGCGCCAATACCATCAAGAGTCAAAACATGGACAAGGCGGGAAAACGTTTCATCAGTTTTGCAGTATGGGGTAGGTATCTGCTGGACCTGGGAATAGGCACCCCCCCTCCCGTTGGCGTAAATGGTGGTCCTCCTGCCGTCACAGCAGGACCAACAGCGTACACATCGCTTCCGGTGCCAGTACGCAGTCAAGGACAGTTGCAAGTCGCCTTCATGGTTTGCCCTTATGTCCTTCGGGCCACTGGGTCTAAAATATGGACGCCCTGTAAAGTGGCAAGGTACGATCCAGTCAACAACAAACTCATCTCTGAGGTCCGGGTGTTACCAGCTGATTTCGGCCAGACGGATTCACCCGACCAACCGATGACGGGAAATGTTTCGGTGCCATCAGGTATGAGCGGAATCACGTTCGATAACCTCAAAAACCGCATGTTTGATTTGTATGACGTGCTGTTCGAAGCTTGGGCTGTCAATCCGTCCACAGGGGGCCATGGCAAGTTGCAGGGTGAGGCGCGCGAGTTTGTCAGGATTTTTGACCAGATCAGTGCGCCACCGCTGCGGCCCTACTACGATGCTCTTGGCCGCGAATACTTTGGCTGGGTGCGGGCAGTGGCAAAATAGATCAGTCAGTCGATAACCGGATTCAGTGTCCCACCCATAACCCATACTCCCATGACCCACCCACTCGACCCACTCGACCGAAGTTTCCTCGATACCCTGGGGCGTCAAGGAACGCTGGACCAGTTCATGCGGTTCCTGGAGCCTTCTGAACCCAAAACCCAAGAAGCCGGGAGACGCCTTCGCTGGCAGTCGGGCGCCTCCGCCGAGCAGCGCACCGCGGACGGTCCCGGCGTGCTGCTAGGGTTCCAGCGCATCGAACCCAATGCGTCGCCAGATCGCGTGCAATGGGGCTTGCACAGCCTCATGCTGCATTCCGCGCTTTCCTCCTTGAGCCCCACTGCCTGGACGCATGCGTGGCCCGCCAACCTCCCCGCCGAAAAAACCACCCTGCATGACGTTTCCGCTGTGTTTGGCAAGCCTGAAGTGGCAATGCAGGGTCTGGCGATTTTCGCACTCAAAGGCCCGCAGGGTCAAAGCTGGGGAATGCAATGCCAATTCGATGAAGGGGGACACCTGCAAACCTTCACTGTAGTGCATTTGGATAAATGGTTGCCTTTGCCCGAGGCCAAGCCCGATCCCGCCACCACCGTTAACGCAACGCCGCCCATTACGTGCAACACCGGCAGCATCGTGCCCAAGACCGGATGGTACGAAGGAATGCTTCCTCAATGGCACCCGAACCATGCCAATTTCAACCGCGCCGAAGAACGCTTCGTGTATTGCGAGCAAGGTCAACGCATGAGCAGACTGGGCGTGAAGCCTCACACGTACGAAGGGCTGGTGGTGTGGACTTGGCGTGGAGAGCGGATTCCGAGGTAAGAGCGAGTTCGCCAGCCTGCTGCGCGAATCGATACGTCGGTTGGGCGCTGCGGTGCCTGCGCACGTACGGCAAGTACGCTTTCGCGGGCTCCTCGCGCTCCGCCCTAGCCTCGATTCGCTCGCGACGGCTGCCCTACACGCTCTAAGTGGGGTTCACCCCTAATGAGCGGTGAGCCGGCGAAGAAGCAACCCGAGAAAAAGCGGGCCGCCGACGAGCGCGGTCACGGCGCCCACGGGAGGCTCCGTGTGAAGCCATCGGAAGGATGCGCGGCAGATGAGATCGCACATGACGAGCCCCGCGCCGCCGGCGAAGAGCGACGCGGGCATGAGCACGCGCGCGTCTGCGCCGAGCAGCCGTCGCAGCACGTGCGGGACGATGAGCCCGACGAATCCAATGAGCCCCGTCACGCTGACGATGGCCCCAACGATGAGTGAGCTTGCCACGAAGGTTCTCTGCTCGACGCTGCGCACGCGCACGCCGAGGTGTTCGGCTGCGTCGTCGCCGAGCGACAGCACGTTGAGGCGCGCGGCATCGGACAGAAGCACCGCGACACCAATCGCCACGTAGACGGCGAGCGAGAGAAGCGACGCGAGGGACGGCACGTCGAGAAATCCCATAAGCCAGAAGAGCAGCTCTTGTGCCTTGGCGGGAGCAACGAGCGTCTTGACGAACGTGATCGCCGCGGAGGCAATGGCGTTGACGACGATCCCCGCGAGCAGAAAACTCGTGCTGCGCGTTCCCGGTGTTGCCCTCGTCGCGAACGCGTGCACGACGACCGTTGCACCGAGGCCGCCGAGGAGCGCCGCGAGCGGCACGACCGATGCGCCGAGGAGCGTCGCGCCCGTCAGGCCGAAGAGGATCGCGATGGTTGCACCGAACGCGGAGCCGCCCGACACACCGAGCACGTACGGCTCGGCGAGCGGATTGCGCAAGAGAGCTTGGAGCGACACGCCGACGATCGACAGTCCAGCGCCTGCGAGTGCACCGAGGAGCACGCGCGGAAGGCGGACCGCAAAGACGATGTCGTGATCTCTCGACGACGCATCGAAGAGCGCGCGTGAAAGCGATACGGGATCGGTTCCGAAGCTTGCACCGAGCGCGATGGCGATCACGAGCGCGAGGGCGCAGCCCACGAGCACGATGCTCACGTTGGCGGAACCTGCGCGTTGCGCGCGGCTCAACGTCATCCCCGGTTCCGTTCGTACAGGATGCGAAGACCGGTCAGCGTGAGATCATCATCGACGTCTTGAATGGTGCGCGACAGTGGCGCGATGAGTCTCGCAAGACCGCCGGTGGCCACGACCCTGCACGCGAAGCCGAGTTCCTCGGTGAGTTTCTCGACGAGGCCGTCAACGAGCGACACGTAACCGAAGACGATGCCTGATTGCATCGAGTGCTGCGTGTTTCGCCCAACGACGCGCGGCGGCTTCGCGATCTCCACGCGCGGGAGTTTCGCGGCGCGCGCGAAGAGCGCGTCGGCGCTGATCTCGACGCCCGGCGCAATGACGCCACCGAGATACTCTCCTTTCGGCGAGACGCAGTCGAAGGTCGTTGCCGTGCCGAAATCGACCACGATGAGGCCGGCGCGAAAGCGTTCGAACGCTGCGACCGCGTTGACGATACGGTCGGCACCGACGTCGCGCGGATTCTCGTAGAGGATGGCGATGCCGGAGCGAATGCCGGGGCCGACAACGAGCGCCTCCATGTTGAACGTGCGGCGCACGAGATCGAGCATGGGTTCGGTGAGCGCAGGGACCACGCTAGCGATGATGGCAGCGTCGATGTCCGTGACTGCAACGTCGTGCATGGCGAGAAGCTGCTGCAGGATGGCCGCATATTCGTCACCGGTGCGACGCCGGCTCGTCTCTACGCGGAATTGGTGCACGAGGTGCCCGCCATCGAAGAGGCCATAGACGATGTTGGTGTTGCCGACGTCGATCGCGAGCAGCATATCGTCGACGTTAACTACTCCTCCACCCTGGTGTCGACGATGATGTCTCCTTCGACGACGCTCGCCCAGTTGCCATCGGCCTTGCCGACGCGCGTGTATTCGCCGTCGAGCTGCGGCGTGCGAGAGAGCGTGACGAAGAGCTGACTCGATCCGGTATCGCGCCCCGTAAGAGCCAAGCCGACATCGAGTGGAGCAAAGGCAACGGGTGCAGTCTCGCAGCGCACCGGCGTGCCCGAGCCGCCGTAACCGTCGCCATCGGGATCGCCAAACTGCACCACGAAACCGGGCACCACGCGGTGAACGACGATGCCCTTGTAGAAGCCTGCGCGCGCGAGCGCCGCGATGTGCGCGGCGGTCACGGGAGACAGTGCAGGCTCGAGAGTCACACCGAGTTCGCCGTTGCTCGTCGTGAGCACGATGCGCAGAGGTCGCGTGAGTGTTGCGCCGATCTCGCTGGGCTCGCGCGGTAGTGCGTGGCACGGCGCAACGCTCTCGCCGAGCGATCGGAGCGCCTTTTGCGCCGCTTCGCGCACGATCGCGTTCGGCCCCGTGCATGCTCGGATGGCCGCGTCCTTCGCGCTCGCGTGGCGAACACTCGCTGCCGCTTCGATGAGCCCGATGCGCGTTTCGAACCTGTCTTCCGGCCAGTGCGCAGCGAGCGCCGCAGCGAGTGCTTTGTCGACGAGCGGCGAGAGCTCCTCTTTCGGATTCGCGGTTGGTGGTAGCGCGCGCGGATCGAGCGCGGCCCGTTTCTCGCTCTCCGCGAGCACGAATGCACGATCGGGATGGGTGTCGAGAACTTCGGCTGCCATCGCAACGAGCCCCGCCTTGTTCGATCCGAGCGCGTTCGCGAGGATGGCGGCGCCCGTTTCACCAAGCTCCAGATGATCGGCGATGGCTTCCACAGCGGCCTCGCGGACACGCAGGTGCGTACTCTTCGACAAGGCAACGAATGCGCTCTTGCGCTCGCGCGTGAGCGGATTGCGGACGAGCGCGGCGAGCCGCGTGCGCTCAGACACCTCAGACGATTCGTCATCGCACTTGCGCAAGAGGTCCGTGTCCGATGCTCCGCGTGACAGAGCGAGTGCAGCCTTGCATCTCAACTCGGCGAAACGGAGCTCGAGGGCGGGGCTCCGATCTGCCGGCACTGCGATGCGCGCGAGGACGCCGAGCGCTGGATCGACCTTCTTCGGCGGGTCAGATCCAAGTGCGTCGATGAGCGTGTAAAGTACATTGAATCCGGACAGCGATTGGATCGCGACGGGATCTTTGTCCGGCATGAGGCGCGCGAGGGTATCGGCCGCCGCAGACTGCCCCGCTGCACCGAGCGATCCGAGAGCGCGCACGGCCTCCGCACGCTCTGCCGGAGCAAACGCCGCGTCGGTGACGACGTTCGCAAGATCCGCCGCGGCGTCTGCGACGCCCGCTCTCCCGAGCGTCTTGATGGCCAAGATGCGCGCATCGCTCGGGCGCCCGAGTGCGCTTCGTGCTGTCTCCACGACGCGCTGTGCAAAGGGATCTCCTGCGTCTACGCGCGAGAGCGCATAGAACGCCATGTCGAGCGGCTTCTCGCGCGACGCTGACGCAGCGTCGAGCAGCGCCGTCATCGCATCTTCGCCAAGGCGGTGGCGCCGCGTTGCGAGATCACCCAGACCGAGCGCTGCGGCTTCGTCCCAGCCGTCTGCCTTGAGCCACGACACGAGAATCGATTCACTAAGTGCAACTGCGTTGCATTTACCGATGGCGCGCGCGATGCCAATGCGCGGATCGAGCTCGGAGATCCCGCGTTGCGAGGAAGCCGCAAGCGGCTTGCGCAGCGCGCTGCCCGATCCGAGTGTTGCCGCGCGCGCTGCGAGCATCTTCACGTGCGCGTCTTCGTGACCCTTGCACGCATAGCCGAGTCCGTAAGCCGCCCACGTGACCGTCTCCATGTCTTCGTCGCCGAGAAGAGCGGCGAGTCCTTCGAGGCTCTCGGCGTCCGCGATGCGCGAGAGAGCTTGTGCGCTGCGCCGGCGGATCGTGACATCGTGGCTCGTGGTTCGCTCGGGGCCGATGTCGCGCGCGCGCCGTGCATTCTCGGCGCGCGCAATGACGTCGAGCAAGGGCGACGCCCCCGAGTCCGCGCTTGCATCTTCCGGGTGTGGGCCAAGGTTCGGCGCTCCGCGGCTCACCTTCTTGCATGCGGAGAGAGCAAGCGCTGTGAGCGCCGCGATGACAATGACGGAAAGCGAGCCGCGACCGAAGTTCACGCGATCGCACTTTTTATCACTTCGCGGGGGCTGATACGTGCGGATCGATGCTCCCTGAATCCGTGTCGGAATCTGATTGGAACGGGCTTGGAACCAGGCCGCGACGCGTTCGCCACCCCTCCCACCATTCGTGAGCGAGCAAGAGGAGCGGCGCCTGAATGATTCGCGTCGTGAGCACGAGAATGAACGCGCCGCCAATGACCGCGATGGCGAGCGGTTTCTGGGCTTGTGCGCCGATGCCGTGCGACAAGGCAGCGGGCAAGAGCCCCAGCATGGCCACGAGCGTCGTCATGAAAACTGGCCGGAAGCGCTTATCCGCGGCTCCATGCGCAGCTTCGCGCACGGAAAGGCCCTCCTTGTAACGCATTTGCTGGAAATACGTGACAACGAGAATCGCGTCTTGAATGGCAATTCCGAAGATAGAAAGAAATCCCATGGCCGCGGACACGGAGAAGTTCGTCCCCGTGATGAGCAACGCCATCAAGGCACCCGTGCACGCAATGGGAATGTGAATGAGCACGATGATGACGTCGATCCACAACTTGACCGCCGCGTGCACGAGCAGCGCAATGATCACGAGTGTCAGCGGGACAATGAAAAGCAGGCGGCGCTGGGCCTCCCTTAGCTCGTTGATCTCCCCCGACCAATCAAGGCGCTTGCCATAGCCCAACGGGACTTTGTTCGCGACCTTCTCTTGAGCCTCCTTTACCGCGCCCTCGAGATCGCGACCGCGGACGGAGAACTTCACCGGGGTGTCGCGGTGCCCGTCTTCGCGGAAAATGGTCGAAGGTCCCTCGGCGAGTTCAACTTTGGCGACTTGACCGAGTGGCACCATGCCACCGTCAGGAGTCGAAATCTGAATCCCGCGGATTGCCTCGAGCGAAGTTCGGTATTGCGGTAACCAACGAACCACGACGTCAAAGGACTTCTCCCGTTCGTAGAGTTGCGTGACGGCTTGGCCACCGAGCGCGGTCTCGACCACGCCAACGACGTCGCCGCTATTGAGACCATACCGAGCGCAGGCTTTTCGATCCGGTGAGATTTTCACGTTCGGTTGCCCGAGCGTCGAGAACTTGCCGAGATCGGTGATCCCCTGCACCGTTTCGAGCACGTCGATGATCGCGTCCGCGTTCTTCTCGTTTTCTTCGAGATCGGGGCCAAAAACCTTAATCGAATTCTCGCCTTTGACTCCTGCGACGGCCTCCTGCACGTTGTCGCCGATCATCTGCGAGAAGTTGAAGACGACGCCCGGAAAAGACTCGTGAAGCTCCCGGCTCAGATCATCGGTGAGCTTGTCTTTCGTCAGTCCGCGTCTCCATTGGTCAAATGGTTTGAGCGGGGCAAAGAGCTCGATGTTGTAGAACCCGGTGACGTCGGTGCCGTCGTCCGGGCGTCCGAGCTGCGAGGTGACGGAGAGAACCTCTGGATGCGCCTGATTCTTCTGCGTGCATGGCACCTGCGGATCCGCGGGGCACCCGCGGACAATCGCGCGCATGCGATCGACGTACGTGGAGCTTTGCGTGAGCGAGATGCTTTTTGGCAGAGATGCGCGAATCCAAAGATTGCCCTCTTCGAGCTTTGGCATGAACTCGCCGCCGAGCAGCGGAACGAGCGCACCGCACACGACGAACATCACGAGCACGAGCGGCAAAGCGACTTTCGGATGCTCGAGGAACCAATTGGCAATCGGCCTGTAGATCCGGTGCAACCATCGCATCACCCATGGCTCATCCTCCGTCGTATTCGCCGGAATGAGCTTCCAGGCAAGGACCGGAACCAGCGTGAGCGCGAGGAGAATGGCCGTGCCAATGGCAAATGCGTAGGTGCGCGCCATGGGCGAGAAGATGACGCCCGATACCCCGGTCATCGTAAAGAGCGGAATGAACGACGTTCCGATGATCAGCGTGGAGAACGCCATGGGTGTTCCGACCTCGTGCGCGGCCGCGAGAACGCGCTCCTTCATCGTGCCTTTGCCGTGCGAGCCGAGGTGACGAAAGATGTTTTCGATCATGATGACCGAGGAGTCGACGACGATGCCGAAGTCGACCGCACCAATCGAGATGAGGTTGGCCGACGTGTTGGTGAATACGAGCCCCGTAAATGCGCCGAGCAGCGCGAGCGGAATGGTGAGCGCCGTGATCAGCGCAGCCCGAATGTGCCCGAGGAACAGGAGCAATACGATGGAGACGAGGGCAATGCCCACCGCCACGTTTTCCATCACGGTAGACGTGGTGAGATGGACGAGATCCCCGCGATCGTAATATGGTTTTATCTCCATTCCCGGCGGAAGAACGTGGTCTCGTCGAATCTCTTCGATCTTGGCGTGAATGCCTTCGAGCGTCGTCTTCGTCTCTGCGCCGTAGCGCATGAGGATGGTGCCCTGCACGACGTCCGGGCTATCGTTGAATCCCACTCGGCCGAGGCGCGGTGCAGGGCCAATCTGCACCGCGGCCACATCTTTGATGCGGACGGGAGTGCCCTGGACGGCAGCAATGACGATGTCCTCGATATCGTGAACGTCACGTAGAAGACCGATGCCTCGAATATCGTAAGATTGTTCTCCCATCTCGAGGCGCTGGCCGCCGGTATTGATATTTGCGTTCTGGACGGCCGAGACGGTCTGCTGGAGCGTCACGCCGTGCCCCTTCAGCCGAAAAGGATCTACGCCAATATGAAATTGCTTGGTCTCGCCGCCGAAGGAGACGACATCGATGACGCCGGGAACTTGTTTGAACTGCCGTTCGAGAATCCAATCTTCCGCTGTTTTTAGCTCCTGGACGCTGTAGCCTTTGCCTTCCACCGTGTACCGAAAGATCTCGCCAATCGCGTTCCACGGCGAAATCGTCGGCTGCACGCCCGGCGGCATCGTGATGAACTGCAGGCGGTTGATCACCTCTTGCCGTGCGTCTTCGTATTTCGTTCCCCACGTGAAATAACATTTCACGTCACTCAAACCAAAAAGAGACTGCGAGCGAATGTGGTCGAGACCGGGCATTCCTGCCAGGCCAACCTCGAGAGGGATCGTGACGTAGCGCTCGGTTTCCTCCGCACTCCAACCGGGAGGTTGCGCAATGACCTCTACGAGCGGCGGAACGGGATTCGGATACGCCTCGATGTTGATATCGTTATAAGAATAGCTGCCAACTCCCACCAGGCCGAGCGCAAGCAGGATGGCGAACGCAGGTGCGTTCAGTACGAAGCGGACGATCTTCTCGATCATGGCGGTCTCGCTACAGCATCCCCGACAGGAGGATGGCTCCGTTGGTCACGATCACGTCGCCCTTCTCGACACCGTGGCCGACCGTGAGAAACTCGCCTCCTTCGCCTTCATCGACGGTGACGGGCAGGCGCTCGAAACGCCGCTTGTCTCCTTGTGCGCCGCGGTCGAAGAACACGACGGTCTGGTCCCCGAGCCTTAGAACGGACGAACGCGGGATGGCGAGGGCGCGCCTTGCGTCGACGGAGATCTTCACCGTGGCGAACATTTCGGGTTTGAGCGCGTCGTCCGAATTGTCGAAGCTGCAACGCACTTTGGTGGCGTGCGTATTCGGATCGAGCGCGCTACTAATCCAGTCGACTTTTCCCACGAAGCTTCGACCCGGCCACGACACCACCTCGACTTCGACTTTGGCGTCGAGCTTCACGCGGCGAACGTCGAGCTCGAACACGTCGGCGATCACCCAAACCCTATCGGTCTGGCCAATCGTGAAAATCTCGGGTGGGTTGCCTCCCGAATACTGACCTGCAAGCTCCATCCCCGGCGAGACGGCTCTCATAAACACTTCGCCTTCGATATCGGCGCGGAGCGTGAACGACTGCCCCGTGATGTCACCCTGCCGAAAGAGCCTTGCCTTCTGCTCGGCGCGCTCCAATTCGGCTTTCGCTTTGCGGTAGTCGTTGGCTGCGGATTCGTAATCCTTCTGCGACGTGGCATGCGTTGCGAGGAGTTCCTTCTGACGCTGAAATTCATGCGCAGCGGCGATGAGATCGGCCTTGGCTTTGCCCGCGTCCGAGGTCGCCACGCCGATGTCGGGCGAGTCGATGACCACGAGCGGATCACCCTTTTTCACGTGGTCGCCGAGCTTCACGAGAACCTTGACGGCTTTTCCAGCGACCGGCGAAAAAACGTGAGCAACTTTCTGATCCTCGTACGTCACTTTCCCGGTTGTCAGGACTCTGTTGTCAATATCCTGAAGATCCACGACTGCGGTCTTGAGGTTGATCTTCGCGATTTGCTCTTGCGAGAGCACGGCCTCATTTGCGGGTCCGCCCGGTGTGGCTGACTCCGTCTTATGATGGCACCCGTAAGGAACGACGAGGGACGAGAGGAGCAAGAGCTCGAAGGCCGCCTTGCCAACGAATGGGCGAACGAATGGAAAACGCAAATACGGACGCTCTTCGAACATCACTCTCTCATGGGTGTTGCAAGGATTTGGGCAGGATTGTCGTATCGTCGAATTTTCGCGATTTTCCCCTCGCGAAATTCGATCACGTCGACGATATACATTTTAAAAAGATTGTCCTTTTGCGCAGGGACGACGCCAATCGGACCGCGTTGCTCCCCAACCATATGATATTCGGCCACGACGAACGGGCCGATCCCCCACGCGTTGTCCATCACCACGTCGAGCTCGGCGACGCTCTTGTGCATGGCTTTCACGTGGGCGCGCGCCTGCGCTTTGCCGCGCACGGGTTCGGCGCTTTCGAGCGTGGTTACCTCGACGTCGTCCGCCATCGCGTCGGCATACGCGTTGGCGTTTCCGCTTTCGAAGGCATCGAGTGCCGAGCGCACGATCGCGACGTTTGCGCTCTCTTCGGCACTGCCCTTCTGATCCACTTCTTCGCGAGGCTCGGAAGACGCGAGTGCACGTGGCAACGCCCGCAGCGCCTTTGGCCCGAAACCAACTTGCGCACTCGCTGCAAATTCGTCGAAGTAGAGGCGCACGTTCGAGATCTCGCCGTCGTCTTTGGTCCACAAGAGCGACAGCCCCCTGAATGCCACGTCCTTCTTCGTGGTCTTGTGAACGCCCGTCATGATCCACTCGACGACTTGCGAGCTGTCCGTCATGAGCACGCGGTTCGCTACGAAGTTTCGTGACTCGTACGCATCGAAAAGCGCCTTGTGTGCACGGGCGACGTTGTTCCGCCCGAAGACGTCTTTGAACCCGGCAAACGAGAAGTGCGCGTCCTCATCGAGCACCCCGGCGAGCGTTGCGAAGTCTGGAGAAGCGAGCGCCGCAAGATAAGCCTGGGTTGCTCCGCGCTCTTTCGCCGTTGCCGTTGGCGGCCCTGCATCTGGCGGCGGCGGTCGCTGCTCGAGCGATGCCCAGTCCACGGGCGGAGGCGGCGGACGCGTCACGGTCTCCGACGCACACCCCGCAAGACCGATCGCGAAGAATGTATACATGTAAAGGATCGGGCGGCTGCTCAGAGCTCTCATCAGAACGCCCACCCGAGCGATGCGAGAACCCGAGGCATCACGCCGCGGTTCGCGTAGATCCGACTGGGAAACTGTTGCCGCGGAATCGTCTTGCTCGGCCACAAGTACTCGGCTCCCCCGCCGAGACTCACCGCCACGCGATCTGTGACGAGCATCTGATAACCAATGTCCGCGGCAAGTCCCATGTCGACAAAATGCGTCTTTGCTCCGTCTTGAGCCGTTGCCGTGAGAGATCCGACGATGAGCGATGGCCCCACGAACAGGCCCCGCGGACCTCCTTTGCCCGTGTAGTACCGATAACCAATCTCCGTGCCGAAACCTTTGAACGTTTGCTTAGGAAGCTGCGTCGAATTACCGGCATCGTCGAAGATGTAGACGGGTTCCGTCTTCGTCGATGTGTAGAACGGGCTCAGCACGAGTGCGTGATGGTCGATGGGTGCGATGACGACGTTCGCACTGAGTTTCCCGATGGCGAAAAGAGGCAGCGGGTTCCACTCAATCGAGAGAATTCGCCGCGGTGGAGGAACGTCATCGCGAACGACGACATCCACTGCGGGCTCGGCAGCTCGAGCCGAACGCGGCATCGCCGCGATCCCCACGACGACACCGAGGCCGCACCAAACGAGTGCCGCTCTCATCGACCTTGCTCCGTCGCTCGCCGCTGCAAGCGGCGCGCGAGTACCACCGAGAGCACGACGCATATTGCCGCTGCACTGGGCGCTCCATGAATCGTTCCGCGTGGCATCGCACAGGTGGTGGATCCAACGGTCGTGTCGCAGAGCCCTCCGTCGCAGGCGAGCGGGACTTCGGAAGCACCGGCTTCGTCTGACGCATCTTCCTCGGTTGACGAGTCATCTGCGCCGGCGTCATCGACGCCCGCTTCCGCGAACGCGCCGCGAGGCACGAGCATCGCGCACGAGAACAAGAGCACCACAACAAGAAGGGGACCGCTTTCAAGTTGACGCGAGGTCGAGGCGGTCGGCGAGGACCGGACCGGAACAGCCTGCTTCGGCTTTGAGGACCGGACCGGAGCCGCCAACGAAGAGATCGCGTCAAATCGAAAGCGGTCCTTCATCGCAGATCCTTTGCCACGGCAGCTTCGAGCTGGAACACCGCTGTCCAGTAATTCGTGAGCGCGTTGAAGTAATCGTTCTTGGTCGAGATGTACGTGCGCAGGGCGTCCAGGTAATCGGTGAGGCTCGCCGCGCCTTTCTCGTATTGGGTTGCCGTGATCTCGAATGCACCGCGTGCACTCTGCAAGAGTCCGCCTCCTTCGCGACGAGGTCCTTCCATGCGCTCGACGACGCTCTTCGCGCTCGCCAGAGCGGCCATGCTGGTGGTGACGTCATTGACGACTTGCGACGTTGTCTTGGCTTGTCCGAGAGCGTTCGTGTCGTATTGGGCTTGTGCCTGGCGCGTTTCGCCTTCGAGACCGTAGAACACCGGGAGAGGCGCGGAGACGCTGAAGGTGATGGCTTGTCCCTGGAGAGGGCCGTTCGTCGAAAGACCGCCGAAGCCGCCCCACGCGTAATCGACTCCGAGCGTGACGTCCGGAAACTTCTGTCGCTTCACTAGGGCGATCTGAGCTTCGGCCTGCTGTTTGAGGTAGCCGAGCCCGGCGAGATCGGGACGATGATCGAACGCGACTCGGAGAAGACCCACTTCCGTCGCGTCACGAAGCGAGCTCGGCACGGAGTAGTCGAGCACCTTCGTATCGACGTCGAAGTCAGGGACGTTCCCGCGAACGCCGAGCAGGAACGCGAGTGCGACGCGCGCCGAACGAAGCGTGAATTGTGCCGTGTCGACGGCCTCGTCCGCCTGGAGTTTCTGCACCTCGATGCGTTGCAGATCTCCTTCGTGAATCGCGCCCGCCTTGAACCGATCCCGTGTTCGCTGAAGCTCCGTTGCCTGCGTGGCTGCGATGTCTTTCGCGAAACGCAGCGCAAGCGCAGACTGTGCAATCTGCACGTATGTGGTTTTCACCTGAAGAGCGATGGTTCGTTCGGCGTCGACGCGAGCCATCTTCGCTGCGGCCAACGCATTTCGGGCCACCTTGAGCCGCAGATCGCGTTTGCCGGAAATGGCGTCCTCGATCGCTGCCGAATCCGAGATCCCGACGTCGTAGCTCCACGGCGGACACGTGGCACCGTTTGCGAGGCAATCCTTTTTGCCGAACTTGGTGTTCGCGAACGTGAGGGCGTTGCCGACGCTCGCGGACACGACGGGATTCGCGACGGCCCCGGCGATCTTCACGTCGCCTTCGGCGCTGCGTGTGGCCGCATCGGCGATCAGAAGATCGAGCCCGCGCTTGCGAAAGATCTGAAGAGCATCGTCGAGCGAGAGTGTCGAAGGAAGCTCGGTTGCAGCAGGAACCACACTTTCGGCGCGTGCCGGCGTTGATGCGACACAAACCGAGAGCGCGGCCAGCACGAGAGCGATGAACTTCGTTTGAACGAGCGGCCTCCCTAGCGACACGGCGCGCAAGCTGGCACGAACGACGTCGTCCACGCCATTACGTTCGTGTAAATCAAAGCAACTTTTCGGTGTACGGTCTCATGCATGAACGTTCTGATCGTCGAAGACGATCTTCAGCTCGTCGATCTCCTCGAGCGTGTCTTTCGCGACTTCAACCATGTCCCCACCGTCTGCGGAACACTAAAAGCCGCCGAAGAAAAGCTTGCGAATCGGTCCTTCGACATCGTCTTGCTCGACTGGATGCTCCCCGACGGTGACGGCATCGATCTCTGTGCTCGACTGCGCAACCGCGTCCCGCCCGTGCCCGTGTTGATGCTCACCGCACGAGGCGAGCTCAGCGATCGGGTGAGCGGACTTCGTGCGGGCGCCGACGACTACATCACGAAGCCTTTCGAGATCGAGGAGCTCCTCGCGCGCGTCGAAGCCGTCTGCCGGCGCGCGAACCAAGACTGGCTCACACACATTGGTGCACTCGAGATCGATCGCAGAAGTCAATTCGTACGAGCCGACGGCAAACGCCTCGATCTGACGCCGCGCGAATACATGCTGCTCACGCGGCTCGCCGACTGCCCGGGCGCATGCGTCACGCGCCCGACGCTGCTCGCGGACGTGTGGAACATGTCGTTCGATCCTGGTTCCGGCATCATCGATGTGCAGGTGAGCCGCCTTCGCGACAAGCTCGGCGAGCATGCGTGGATGGTCGACACCGTTCGAGGCCACGGTTTCCGGCTGAGAACTTCGCGATGACCATCGACCGGCGAATGACGTGGGGGCTCTCGCTCCTGACGTTCGTGACGTTGGGTCTTGCGTTCGCTGCGATCTCTCTCGTGCTCGATCGCTATCAAGAGAGGCAGCTCGACGAGTCTCTGCTCGACGTCGCGCGCGCAGAGGCCGACGAGGCACCGTCGAATGGGTTCTCTTTCACGACGCGACCGGGACCCGCTGCAAACGACGTTGGCCCCCTCGAAAAATACGGTTTGATGTTCGACGAAGAGGGCTACCCCCTCGCGGCCACTCCACCCTTCGACACGAGCGAGGCGTCGCTCCCCGACCCGCACCACGCGCTCGATGTTCCGTTCAACTTCACCTTCGCATCACGGAAGTACCGAGGCATCGTCGTCGCGATCCCTGGATACGCCGGGCGCCGTCTCTTGCTCGCGGCGTCGCGCGACGATCTCGATTCGGATAGCTGGTTCGTCCGAACGGAGCTGGCGATCGCTCTCTTCGTCTCGGTCGCGTGGCTCGTTGGCGCCATCCGCTGGCTCGTTCGCCGCAACATGCGCGAGCATCGGCGCATCGCCGAGATCTTGCACCGGATCGCGGGCGGCGACGTCGGGGCCCGCGTCTCGAATGAAGTCTCTGATGGTGATCTGCGCAAAGTCGGCAGCGACGTCGACGAGATCGCACAGAAGCTCGCCGAGCTCGTCGGGCATCAACGCCGGTTCATTGCACATGCGGCCCACGAGCTGAGATCACCTCTTGCGGCTCTGCACGGCGAGATCCAGCAGGCGTTGCGCAAAGATCGTTCGAACGACGAGTATCGCGCATCGCTCGCATTCATGCAGAAGGCGAGCGCGCGACTCAAGCACCTCGCCGACGAGCTTCTGGAGCTCGCTCGCGTCGAACACGTTGCCGCGGCGCCGGCCCCCGTACCCATCGCCGACGTCATGAAGGATGTCGTGGAGTCCCTCGAACCGCTTGCGAGGGAGAAGGGCGTGACGGTCTCGTGCGATGCGGCGCCGTGCGAAGTGCTTGCCGAGCAAGGCGACGTCGAGCGCATTCTTCGCAATCTCTTGGACAACGCCATCCGGCATTCGCCGTCGGACGGAACCATCCAGCTCGAACTCGTGGTCGATGAGAACGTCCGCGTCTGCGTTCGCGACGAGGGCGACGGAGTTCGCTTCGAGGATCGAGAAGCGATCTTCGATCCGTTCCATCGCGCACCTGCGAATCGAGTTGCGGCGCACGGCGCGGGTCTCGGACTCACCATCGCGCGCGGCCTCGCGCGCAAGCACGGTGGCGACGTCTTCGTTGGTTCTGAACGAAACTGTTTCGTGTTGTCGTTACCGAATCACCCGAATCACCCAAACTCCGCGACGCACAATGCGTGATCGCTGTCTTCCGTGAGCGGAGGATCATCGACGTGGGGGCCGTGGTAGCGAAGTTTGTCGTTCTGAATGTCGAATGCGCGCACTTGGCGAAACAGGCGCTCGGACGCGAGGACGTGATCGATCAAGATGGGTTTGCCAGCGTGAAAGCACGAAAAGCGCCGATCTTCGGAGAGGAGCTCGGCGCACGCGCGCAGATGCCCCGACTCGAGCACCCTTTCGCCGCGCACGATCCGCACGGGCATCGAGTCTGCGCCGTCGTTCAGATCCCCGAGGACGCAGATAGCGTGATCGGGAAGATCGCGCAGGACGTCGTCGACGAGACCGCGAACGAGGAGCGCTTCGGCGGCGCGTTGCACGAGGCTTCGAACGGCAGCTTCTCCATTGGCACGCGGCGAGTCGTCTTTGATTTCGCGCCCGTCCGCCGTCTTGAGCGGCGAGCCAAGACTCGACTTGAAGTGCGCCGTGATCACGTCGACTTCTCCGAGCTCCGGGGACTCGACGCGCACGTGCACGATGCCGCGCCGCAGCGGGATGCGATGGGCGAACGGCTCTGGATCGCCTTCGCACAAAGTTGGAAAGGGCAACCACGGACGCGTGTGCACCTGCGACCAGAGCACCGGCACGCGCGCGAGGATCGCGCAGCCGATCCCTCGCTTGTCTCGCGTTCCCATGATGGGAGCGCCGTAACTCAGACTGACAAGTTCTTTTGCCACGAGCCGATCGAGCAGCTCCGGAGCACCGACCTCTTGAAGAGCGACCACGTCGGCCCGCGCGCGAAGGAGCTCGGCTGCGACGTTCGCGATTTTGGCTTCTACGACTCCCTGCTCGCCGGGTGTGCGCGGAAGGAAGAAATCCTTGAGGTTGTACGTGGCGATGCGAAGTCCCATGCGAAGAGTCTAATGCTATGGGACCGAGACGGTGTGCCAGACCGACGGTGGCAGTGTGCCGTCTTCGCATGCGTGGCCGAGGCCTGTTCTCGGAACGATGGCGGGGTCGAGCATCAGCGTCAGATCGATGACGGCGATTTGGTTTGCAGGGGTGGTGTATGGCCCGGAGAAGAGCACGGCCATCGCATGCCCTGTGTTCGGGCTCGTGTAGGCGGTGACGGGCTGAGGGAACCAACTGAGCTCGAAGGGTGGGTTGACGTTGCATGACACCCAATCGACGAGTGCA
>Ga0123357_10003076_pt1 | contig 18929 bp, 20 predicted proteins | sample TergutEmb28metaG_FD_89873 | JGI IMG/M metagenome (GOLD analysis project Ga0123357, IMG submission 89873) | Embiratermes neotenicus P4 segment gut microbial communities from Petit-Saut dam, French Guiana - Emb289 P4 | ecosystem: Host-associated > Arthropoda: Insects > Digestive system > Gut ...
AAAGCCCCTCCTACAGTATTACGATACAAAATTAGCCGGAAATTTTTATTTTTCCAAATTTTCTAAGCACTTTATTTTCAATAGATTATTTTTTTAACTTTTTCTACCTGAATCGCTGAAAATTTTGCCAATTTTTCCATCGCAATCAATAAAAGTTTTAGTAAATAATTGTTCAAATAAAAAATAATTCTTACCTTTGCAGGCTCTTTCTGGAGAGGATTAAAATTTACAGTAAAAAACAAATAAAAACAAGATAAGATGTCGAAAATCTGTCAAATTACCGGTAAAAAAGCAATGGTGGGCAATAATGTTGCGCATTCGAACCTCAGAACGAAACGCAAGTTTGATGTTAATTTGTTCACGAAAAAGTTCTATTGGGTAGAACAGGATTGCTGGGTTATCCTGAGCGTTTCCGCTAATGGTTTACGTACCATTAATAAAATCGGATTAGATGCAGCTCTTAATCAGGCTGCCGAAAAAGGATATTTAAACATGTAAAAAATTAGGAGGCATTAAAAATGGCAAAGAAAGCAAAAGGAAACAGAATACAGGTAATATTGGAATGTACCGAACATAAAGAAAGCGGTTTACCCGGAACTTCACGATATGTTACTACAAAAAACAGGAAAAATACAACCGGACGGATGGAGCTGAAGAAATATAATCCCGTTTTGAAACGTGTAACCGTTCATAAAGAAATTAAATAATTCGATAAATCATGGCAAAAAAAACCGTTGCGGGATACCGCGAAAAGTCCGAAGGACGTTCGTTTTCGAAAGTAATAAAAATGGTTAAATCACCGAAAACAGGAGCTTATATATTTAAAGAAGAAATGGTTCCTAATGAAGTGGTTAAAGACTACTTCAAATAATTGGGAAAAACGAATAGATGAAAATACCTTTTAAGTGTAATTTTCATCCGCCTAATTTTCTATTTTTATAAAAGAACTTCCTTTCGATAGTTACTGTCAAAAGGAAGTTTTTTATTTTAACAATTTTGTTTATTTTTGCAGGGGATTGCGGGTAAAGCCCGCAATGACAAGCAATTCATAATTTATAATTGACAAATGGGACTTTTAGATTTTTTTTCAAAGGACAAAAAGGAAAACTTAGATAAAGGATTATCCAAAACAAAAGAAAATGTTTTTTCCAAACTCAGCAGGATAGTTGCCGGTAAGTCGAAGGTGGATGAAGCCGTTCTGGATGATTTGGAAGAAGTTTTGATTACTTCGGATGTTGGCGTGGAAACAACATTGAAGATTATTTCACGGATTGAAAAACGGATTGCCCGCGATAAGTACCTCGATAGCAAAGAACTTTCAGTTATTCTTCGCGACGAGATAGCCTCTATGCTGACCGGCGATGATACGGAAGAACAGAACGATTTTGAACTGCCTGCCGGCAATAAGCCTTATGTGATTATGGTAGTTGGAGTTAATGGCGTTGGAAAAACTACCACAATCGGCAAATTAGCATATCATTTCAAAAAGAACGGGAAAAAAGTTTATCTGGGAGCTGCCGATACGTTTCGGGCTGCCGCTGTAGAACAGCTAACCATTTGGAGCGAAAGGGTAGGGGCGCCTGTTATAAAACAGAAAATGGGCGCCGACCCTGCTTCAGTGGCTTATGATACATTAAGTTCGGCGGTTGCCAATAATGCCGATGTTGTGATTATTGATACGGCGGGACGTCTTCACAATAAAATCAATTTGATGAACGAACTGACTAAAATAAAGAACGTTATGAAAAAAGTGGTTCCCGATGCGCCACACGAAGTTTTGCTGATTTTAGATGGTTCGACCGGACAAAACGCCTTCGAGCAAGCCCGTCAATTTACTGCCGCTACTGAAGTCACAGCATTGGCTATCACTAAATTAGACGGTACGGCTAAGGGTGGGGTAGTGATTGGAATATCCGACCAACTGCAAGTCCCGGTTAAATACATTGGCTTGGGCGAAGGATTGGAAGATTTACAAGTGTTCCGGAAAAAAGAATTTGTCAATTCCCTGTTTGGATAGGATGAGGAAAAGTAAAGTCGATATCGTCACGCTGGGTTGTTCCAAAAACCTGGTTGATTCGGAATTGTTGATGCGCCAGTTTGCCGCCAGCGGCTATTCGGTCGCTCACGATCCGGAAACGCCTCAAGGCGATATTGTTGTCATTAATACTTGCGGATTTATCGAGAGCGCTAAGGAAGAATCTATCCAGATGATTCTCGAATATGGCGAAGCAAAGAAAAACCGGCAAATCCGGAAACTTTTTGTAATGGGTTGTTTATCGGAAAGATACCAAAACGAACTTCAAAAATTAATCCCGGAAGTTGATAAATTTTACGGGAAATTCAACTGGAAAGCGCTTTTATCCGATTTGGGAAAACCGTATCATCAGGAATTAGCGACGGAACGTTTGCTGACTACGCCAGCTCATTATGCCTATATTAAAATTGCGGAAGGATGCAATCGAACCTGTTCATTTTGTTCAATCCCATTGATTACAGGGAAATACCAATCGAAGCCGATGGAGGCGGTTGTTGCGGAAATCCGGTCGCTGGTTCAGCAGGGAGTCAAAGAATTTCAGTTGATTGCACAGGATTTAACTTATTATGGAAAAGATATTTATAAAAAATACAATTTAGCGGAATTACTCAAGCGGATTTCAGACATCAAAGGCGTTGAATGGATTCGTTTGCATTATGCTTATCCCGCTTCTTTTCCAATGGATATACTTACCGTGATGCGCGAACGGGATAATATCTGCAACTACCTGGATATTGCTTTGCAACACAGTAGCGATGCGATGCTGAAACGAATGCGGCGCAATATTTCGCAGGAAGAAACCCGCGAACTGTTGCAGGCCATACGACTGGAAGTCCCTGATATTCATATCCGGACAACCATGATGGTGGGGCACCCCGGTGAAACCGAAGCGGATTTTGCCGGTTTGTTGAATTTCGTAAAAGAAATGCGGTTTGAACGCTTGGGGGCATTCATGTATTCCGCCGAAGAAGGAACTTATTCCCACCGGCATTACAAAGATGATGTCGAACTGGAAATAAAAAACCGGCGCATGGATGAACTGATGGCTGTCCAGGAGCAAATTGCCCGGGAAATCGGAGAAACTAAAATCGGGCAAACATTGAAAGTGATAATAGATCGGGAAGAAAAGGATTTTTATGTTGGAAGAACTGAATACGATTCGCCGGAAGTTGATCCGGAGGTGTTGGTAGAGAAAAGCCGCCCTTTAGTTTCAGGTAACTTCTATCCGGTGAAAATTACGGGGACGCAATCGTTTGATTTATTTGGCAGTGTTGTGTAGTTTTTATTTGTTTAAGATAATATAAAATCGCAATGCTCAATAAGTGATTCTTTTACATAGTGTTTCATTGTATATAAATAGACTTGTATCCCTTCTTTGCGAACAAATTTAATAGGAGAAATGAAATCAGAATCACCGGCAATAAGAACAATTTTATCAACTATTTTTTTAGTCGCCATCCAAGCCATATCCAGTCCTACTTTCATATCTACTCCTTTCTGTTTGAAGTCTGGTTTTAATTTTGAATGATTATGCAAGTCTGTTTTCCATCCATCAAACGAAAGTTCTCCAATTCGAAGCGCCATTTTTTCTTCTTTACAAAGATTTTTAAGGAAAATTGTTTTTGTCTTAAAGGTTTTACTTCCTGAAAAATCAATATATCCTGAACCATTGGGATTTTTCACCTTTTCTCCAAAAGGTCTGCAATCATAATAGTAAATTCTTAACAAAATATCATTGGTTTCTCCATTTGTTTTTGTCTTAACTAATGAGATTGCATTGTTTACTTCACTAATTACATCTTTGTGAGATGGATATTTTTTATGTATTTCAAAAAATTTTTGATAAAAGAATCCACCATCAATCAACACATTTACTTTTGTTGTCATATTTACTATTATTTTTTACCAACAAAGCCGCTTTAAAAGCGGCTTTGCGACCGGCCTACCGGTATCGGATTCATATACAGGCCTACCTGTGTCGGATTATATTTTTGCAAAGGTACAAATTATTATATAAAAGAGCAAAATAATTTTACTATATTTGCTATTAAGTCGTAATTTATACCAAATCTAAATAAATAGAACATTCTGAAAAGCTATTCTTGTCATTGCATCCAATTTTTTTCTTAACCTATAATTACAAAAGAACAAAATTTGGTGATATACGCCTATTTTGTAGTTTTGAAAAAAGTAGTATTTTTGTAAGTTGATTAAGCAAATAAGAAACAGAAAATATGGAAACAACAGTTGCCAATCCGCCGTTAAATGCCATGCAGATACATTTTCTGCAATCGCTTCGGTTTGTTAAAACAGATGAAATGTTTCAGGATCTGAAGCAGGTTATTAGTGATTATTACTTCAAAAAGATGGAAGATGAAACCGATAAATGGTGGGATGAAAATGAAATGACCAATGAAAAATTGGACGAGATGTTTGCAAATTCCCATTATCGAGCTCATCACAAATGAAGATAGTACTCGATACTAATTGTTTGTTACGCGCCGCACCAAAAAAGTCGGACTATCATTGTGTATTGACAGCATTGCAACAAGATCGTTATACTTTATGCTGTTCCAATGATATATTATTGGAATATGAAGAATTGTTAGTACGCTTTTATTCTAAACAATTAGCCAATGACACTCTTAACTTCATTTTTTATTCAAATGCATTGATGATTGTGCCATATTTTCAATGGAATCTGATCTATGCCGATCCCGATGACAACAAATTTGTTGACTGTGCACTCAATGCAGGCGCTGATTACATCATAACTAACGACCAACATTTTAACATATTGAAATCAATTAACTTTCCATCGATAAAAGTTATAAACATGGAAACTTTTAAAAATATATTATAAATAAAAAAAATTGACCAATACGGTTAAAAAAAAGTTTGAGGCGCTATTTTTTATTTTAACGAATATAACAAAGAATAATTTAGCTGTCATGCCCGAAGGGCTTTAACGTTGATAACCCCGTGCAAGCGTAGCGCAGCTCGGGGTAGAAAAATGCTACACCCACTAACAGAACTATGTAGTTCAACTATCCTCTCAAAACCATTGGAGGAAATATCATTTTTGTGAATAAAACCTTATTCTAACCTTATTTTCTTAACAAAATAACCTTCGTAGCCTGAGTTCGGGATAATAAAAAATGTATCTTAAAAAGATTCAACCAATTTTTTTTCTTTTCATATCTGAGGTTTTATTTGTGTATTTCCGCTGCAAAATGACTTTCTTTGATTAGATAATGCTTGGAAAACTTAGGCTTTTCGTGTAATTTTGTACCCAATAAAATAAAAATAATTGCCTATGGTGTAAAAACTGCGTAATAATACGCACATTTTAGATATATTGGAAAGAGCGTTTAGCTTTTATTCTTATTTATTGGAACTTCGCAATTTCAAAGTTGAACAAGAATAGAGTGTAAACGTTCACGTTTCGGCGTGGATGTTACTTATTTATTTGGTTCAACTGGGTAGCGAAGACCTCAATAAGCAGATAAAAGAGTTTTGTCCGCGCCTTTTTTTGTGCGTATGTGAAATATTTTAGAGGACAAAAATGTGAATTACAAAAATTAATTAATCCTTTAAAAATTAAAAATTTATGAACTTAAAATTATCAATTGTCAATTATCAGTTGTCAATTATTCTATTATTATTTTTCAGCTTGCCGCTCAAGGCGCAAGTAACGATTGGAGCACAGAAGGCTCCGCACAGCTATTCCCAGCTGGAATTGGCGGGTACGAAAGGCGGGGTGCGTTTACCTATGTTGTCAAACGACGAGCGCGATGCCCTCAACCTCACTTCCGATTCTACGGAAGCCAGTGGACTTGTCATCTTCAACACCGACATGGACTGCATAGAATTTTGGGCAAACGGCGTGTGGACTGACCTTTGTTCCAGCGGCGCACTACCGGTTGAAAAGGTCATGAATCCTATTGTCCTTGCTAATCTTTCGTTTGGAAGCGGCACAATAAGTGGACGCACCCTGTTTGACATTGACGCAACCCCTAACGTAACTCCAAGTTGCGGTACAGTGGCGGATCGTGCGGCAAACAGTGTAGATTTTTCTAAAAATTCTACCTACGATTATGTCTATACTACTTCCCCAACCCAAACGGTTCGAAACGTACGTTACGTGATACAGGATCCCGAAGGCGTTCTCCTGGCATCGCAACTGCAACCGCTTTCAGGCACGCTGGTTCCCGACGTGTTAGATCCTGGAGAATCTGCTCCCACACTGACGTTGAACTTTAGGACTGACCTGAATAGTGAAAGCTCCATCCCGCTGATTGTTGGACGCGATCGTAGCGCAGCCGCTAAGGTTATCATTAATATTATTTACAACAACGGTTCGTCAGATTTGAAAGTAACTGAGATCTTGTACATCCAGGATTGTTCCTGCGGACAGTCCGTTAAAAAGGTTGGCGGCGGCTGGCTTACCTTTATGTGTTACAATCTGGGCGCAGCCATAGCCGATACTTTAAAATCCATGTCTCCTACCCAGCAGGCTAATTACGCGATTCCTGCCGATGAATACGGCGACTTGTACCAGTGGGGTCGCGCAGCTGACGGACATCAGTTGCGTTCCAGTCTGAGTTATCTGACTCCTGGTGGGGCTGCCGAAAGCAGCCCTGTTAGCGGCAGCGATCTTGACGGTAATGGACAGGTAGCTTCCGGTTCCGCCGCTTATGGTAAATTTATAAAAAATAATGATCTTACAACAACTTATGGCGATTGGCGCATTCCCCCGGTTGATACTCTTTGGTACAACAATGGTAAAAAAACTGTAAATGATCCATGTCCTACCGGTTGGCGCGTTCCTACTACAACTGAATTTCAAAGCATCCTGAACGGTAGTGCAGACCAAGTTCCCATCCCTGGTAGTTATAATTCCATTTCCGGTAACAAATGGCAATGGGTTTCTTCCAATCCTGGTTACTTGGTTACACCTTCGGGCAGCAGCACCTCTCCTGCGCTCTTCATACCTGTTGGTGGAGGAACTCGTGGCTACAGCAATAGTGGATTGACCGGCGTGAGCTCATACGGATACTATTGGAGCAGTTCGGTTAATGGTTCGAACGCCACCGCTTGGTACGGTATTTATGGTACCGTGAACCCTGCCAGCCCTAACTACAGGGGATATGGTTTTAGCGTTCGGTGTATAGCACAATAGTTGTGTCCACCCAAGTTGTAGATAGAATGCTGGCTTCAATCACCTCGCCCATTCCAATCACCTTGGCATCAAAATGTATAAACGGAAAAAAAGACCTCCTTTTATAAAAGGGTTTTGGGAGGTAAAATTCCGTCCCGTGTAGAGACGTTGCCATGCAATGTCTCTACATTCGTTATGCTGTTCAGAAAAATATATTGTATATTTGCATCAAAATTTATCTAACAAATCTAAACTTATGAACTATTCCGAATTACTCGCCGCTTTGGCTCAGCGACTGCAATTGCCCAAAGCGGAAGTCGAAAAAAAATTGGACGAAACGACTGCAATAATTACTGCAGAGCTTGTCAAAGACAACATCGTTTCGATTGTGAATTTTGGAAACCTGGAAGTGAAAAAACGGCAGGAACGGCTGAGCGTTCATCCGAATACCGGAAAAAAGCTGCTCGTTCCACCTAAACTAATTGTCAAATACAGAGCTTCCGGCACTTTCAATAAAAAACTCAAAGAATTGAAACCATGAACGAAAAAATCAATTTACAGGATTTAGCCGCTCTTTTAGCCGAAAAAATGACTATAACAAAAAAAGAGGCGGAAACATTTCTTAGAGAATATTTTGAACTGCTGAATGAAGAACTAATCAATAGCGGTTTGGTAAAAATAAAGGATTTAGGCGTTTTCAAACTTATGCAGGTGGAAGACAGGGAAAGCGTCAATGTGACTACAGGAGAAAGAGTCCTGATTCCGGCGCATTACAAAGTCGCTTTTACACCCGATAAAAAGCTGGCAGAAACAGTGAACGAACCTTTCGCTTTTTTTGAAACGACTGAAATAGAGGAAGAATCCGTATCGGAAGAATTACCGATTCTTCCCGAAGAAGACGCTTCGGAAGAACCCGAACCAAGTGACGACGAAGAGGAAAAGGAAGAGGAGGAAAAGGGAGAAACGGAAGAAATGGGAGAAACGGAAGAAGCTGAACCGGAAGAAGAGGAAATGGAAGTAATGGAAGAAAAGGAACCGGAAGAAAAAGAAGAAGTAATTACGGAGGAAAAATCAACTTACAGCCGGAATTTAAAAAACTATTGTCTTAATTGTCATGATTATGAGGAGCATCGTGTTTATCGAAAAAAATATTTTAAAATACGGAAAAAGCTGAAGGCGCAGAGGATAATCATTTTCATTTTATCCGTTCTTTTAGCTGCAGCGATTGGCAACATTATTTATATGACGCTATTTAATGAAAACATCTTTCTCTCAGTATTCCACGAAATAATGACAACTATTAGCAGCCTTAAGTTTTTTTAAATGCAATCAACGGCTTAATTAATCATTTTTAACTCGCAAACTATTTCAATCACGATTTAACATTTATATTTTTGCACCGTGTAAAATGAAGTATTGGTTTTAGAAACTATAACAACTATTTTTTATGAGTCAAACAGTTGATATTAGAGAACTTAATGAGAAAATTGAAAGTAAGAGCGGCTTTGTCAACATGATCATCATGGGCATGGATCAAACAATTGTCGGACAAAAGCACTTGGTGGAATCTTTATTGATCGGTCTGTTGTCCGACGGGCATATCCTGTTGGAAGGCGTTCCCGGTTTGGCAAAAACGCTGGCGATCAAAACGTTGGCGTCTTTGATCGACGCTCAGTACAGCCGTATTCAATTCACTCCCGACCTGCTTCCGGCAGATTTGGTAGGGACAATGATTTACAGTCAAAAGAAGGAAGAATTTTTAGTCAAGCACGGTCCCGTTTTTGCTAATTTTATTCTGGCTGATGAAATCAACCGCGCTCCGGCTAAAGTTCAAAGCGCTTTGTTGGAAGCCATGCAGGAACGTCAGGTAACAATCGGGGAAAAAACCTACAAACTTCCCGAACCCTTTTTGGTAATGGCTACGCAAAATCCTATCGAACAGGAAGGAACCTATCCTTTACCCGAAGCTCAGGTCGACCGCTTCATGTTGAAAGTAGTGATCAACTACCCGAAAAAAGATGAAGAAAAATTGATTATCCGGCAAAATATCGGCGGCATCAAACCCGACATCAAACCGGTTTTGAAAAAACAGGAAATACTGGACGCCCGCAAAATCGTGAATGAAGTCTATCTCGACGAGAAAATTGAAAAATATATTGTTGATATTGTATTTGCTACCCGTTTTCCGCAAGAACACGGGCTTCCCAATCTGAAAGACATGATTTCTTTCGGCGCCTCGCCGCGCGCTTCAATCAACCTGGCATTAGCCGCCCGTTCGTATGCCTTCATTAAACGCAGGGGCTATGTCATTCCGGAAGACATCCGCGCCGTATGTTTCGACGTGCTTCGTCACCGCATCGGATTGACTTACGAAGCGGAAGCGCGCAACGTGACTTCGGAAGAGATTGTAAGCGAGATATTAAACAAAGTGGAAGTTCCATAATTCAGGAAATAGTGGAAACAAGCGAACTTTTAAAAAAAGTACGACAGATAGAAATTAAATCCCGGGGATTGTCGAGCAACATCTTTGCCGGTCAATACCATTCGGCGTTCAAAGGTCGCGGTATGGCTTTTTCGGAAGTCCGCGAATATGAATTTGGCGACGACATCCGGGATATTGATTGGAATGTGACGGCTCGCTATTCCAAACCCTTCGTGAAAATCTACGAAGAGGAACGCGAATTGACGGTGATGCTCCTGGTGGACGTTTCGGGAAGCCGTAATTTCGGTACGCGAGCCTCCATGAAAAAAGAGGTGATTACTGAAATTGCCGCGACGCTTGCTTTTTCGGCTATTCAAAACAACGATAAAATCGGGGTAATCTTTTTTTCAGACCAGGTCGAAAAATTCATTCCTCCTAAAAAGGGAAGGAAACACATTCTCTATGTTATCCGGGAACTGATTGATTTTGAGCCTCAGGAATCAAAAACAGATATTGCGCTGGTTTTGCAATACCTCACCAACGCCATTAAAAAAAGGTGTACGGCATTCGTATTTTCCGATTATATCAACAAAGGCGAATACCAACATGCACTGACTATTGCGAACAAAAAGCATGATATGGTGGCGATTCAGGTTTTTGACGAACGGGAAACAGAGATGCCGAAGGTGGGCTTGGTCAAAATTAAAGATGCCGAAAGCGGCGCTGAAAAATATGTAGATACCGACTCGAGGAAGGTGCGGGATGCCTATAATAAATGGTGGGAAAAACGCCAGACGGAAATGAGCGATTCTTTCAGGCGGAGCCGCGTGGATTCGGTTTCCATTCGCACCGATGAAGATTATGTGAAAGCATTGATCGGATTATTTAACAAACGTAGTTGATGAAAATAATAAAAAACAGTTATCGGATAAAGACGGTTGCCGTGATGGCCGTTTGCCTGTGGATGAGCATTTTATCTCTTTCCGCACAAACAGTTATCAAAGCAACCATCGATTCAACCAGCATCCTGATTGGGGAACAGACAAAAATTCATTTGGAAATCGCTGCGGATAAAGGCAAACCCCTTCAAGTTCCGATGATTTCCGACACCTTGATGACAGGCGTAGAAGTGCTGAATATTTCAAAGATTGATACGACCGATATTGGAAACAATCGGGTGCAGATGAAATACGACTATTTGATAACCGCATTCGATTCTGCCGTCTATCTATTGCCGCCGTTTCAAGCTATATCGGGCGCGGATACCGCTTATTCCAACGAGCTTGCGCTAAAAGTTTCAACCCTTCCGGTTGATACGGCTTCAAAACAGTTTTATGATATCAAAGGCATTCGACGGCCTTCATTTGTGTGGACGGATTATCTTCCTTTCGTCCTGTTGATTTTATCAATCCTTGCAGTCGTAGCGCTGGCGATTTACATCATCTACCGGTTAATCAACAAAAAATCGTTGGTGCCGTTCAAAAAGGAAGAACCCTATGTGCCTCCGCATATTCGCGCGATCCGGGAACTGGATGTCATAAGGGAGGAAAAATTATGGCAAGCAGGCAAAATAAAGGAATATCATTCCGAAATAACCGACACGTTGCGGAAATATATCGCGGGACGCTTTGGCATTGGCGCTATGGAGATGACTTCGGGCGAAATACTGGACGACATCAGGAACTACAAAGAGGCGGACGGCGCTTCGGATAATCTGAAACAAATCCTTATCCTGGCTGATTTCGTAAAATTTGCCAAATATCGACCGCTCCCCGACGAAAACGAAGTAAGCATGAAAAATGCCTATTCATTCGTTGATGATACAAAACCGGTAGAGTTGCCGCCGGAAGAAAAAAAGGAAAAAGAGGAAATGAATGAGAAAGTTGAGGAAACAAGTAAAAGTGATAATTCTTTAATCAGTAACGTATGATTTTTGCAAATCCCATCTATTTTTTACTACTGCTCTTGCTCATACCGATGATTGGGTGGTATATCTGGAAACTGCATAAATCGCAGGCTTCTATTCAGTTATCATCCATTGAAGGATTCAGCAAGGCGCCGAATACCCTTCGGACTTATTTGCGTCATGTTCCGTTTATCCTGCGAGTGCTGGCGTTTACTTTTTTGGTCATCGCCCTGGCTCGTCCTCAAACGACCAACAAATGGAGCACAGCCACGACTGAAGGAATTGACATCATGATGAGCTTGGATATTTCTTCTTCCATGCTGGCTCAAGACTTGCAGCCCAACCGGCTGGACGCCGCTAAAGATGTTGCCGCATCGTTCATCAACGGACGTCCGAACGACAATATTGGTTTGGTTATTTTTGCCAAAGAGAGTTTCACGCAATGTCCGCTGACGCTTGACCACGCCGTGCTGTTAAATCTCTTGAAAGATGTGAAGTGCGGGATGCTTGAAGACATGACGGCTATCGGTCATGGACTGGCGACCGCCGTCAGCCGCTTGAAAGACAGCAAGGCAAAATCCAAAGTAATCATCCTCCTGACCGACGGTTCAAACAATGCAGGCGAAATCGCCCCGATGACGGCAGCCGAAATAGCCAAAACATTCGGAGTGCGGGTTTATACCATTGCCGTAGGTACGAATGGGCAGGCGCCCTATCCGTATCAAACCGCTATGGGTGTTAAAATGATCCAGATACCGGTCGAAATTGATGAAAAAGTTTTGACCCAGATTGCCCAGCTCACCGGTGGACAGTATTTCAGGGCAACCAACAACAAAGCCTTGAAAGAAATCTATCAGGAGATTGACCAAATGGAAAAATCGAAAATGAGCGTTCAGGAATACAGTAATAGATACGAAGAGTATGCGCGCTTTGCGATGATCGGACTGGCTTTCTTTCTGTTGGAACTGTTGTTGCGATACACATTATTAAAGAATATACCTTAATACAATTAGTTATGTTTAGATTCGAACATCCGGGTTATTTGTATTTATTATTTTTGCTGCCGGCATTTTTTGCGCTCTTCTTATACGCAATATATATTAAGAAACGGAATTTGAAACGGTTTGGCGACCGGAAAATCATTCGTGATTTGATGCCGGATGCTTCCCTCCAAAAGCAATATTTAAAATTCGGATTACTGTTTGCTGCGCTTGCTCTGTTTATCTTTGTAATTGCAGGGCCTCAATTCGGTTCCAAATTGGAAACGACGAAAAAAAAGGGAATCGAAGTAATGATTTGTTTGGATGTATCCAACTCCATGTTATCGACTGATGTTTCCCCCAGCCGGTTGGAAAGATCCAAGCAGATACTGTCTAAATTGATTGATAATTTAAACAACGATAAAATCGGGTTGATTGTCTTTGCGGGGGACGCTTATATTCAGCTGCCCATTACTGCGGATTATGTATCGGCGAAAATGTTCCTGTCGTCTATCAATCCGTCGATGGCGCCCGTGCAGGGAACGGCAATTGGGGCGGCGATTGATTTAGCGGTCAGGTTGTTTACTCCTAATGAGAAAACGGAAAAGACGATCATTTTGATAACCGATGGAGAAAATCATGAAGATAACGCTGTGGGTTCTGCAAAAAACGCTGTTGATAAAAAAATTCGTGTAAACGTATTGGGGGTAGGCTCCGAACAGGGAGGGCCGATTCCTGTCCCTGAATCAAACGGTTACCAGCGTGATCAAGAGGGATCTATGGTTATTACCAAGTTGAACGAACAGATGTGTCAGGAAATCGCTGTTGCCGGAAGCGGCTTATATGCGAGAACCGACAATACGAATAATGCGCTGAAAGTTTTACAGAAAGAATTGGATAAAATGGGAAAATCGGAGGTAGATAGCAAAATTTACACTTCCTACGATGAAAAATATCAGATTCCCGCCTGGATCGTATTGTTCCTGCTGGTAGTAGAATTTTTTGTGCTTGATAGAAAAAACCGGGTATTAGGCCGGCTTTCAAAAGGATTTTGGGGTAAAAATTTATAATATGAAACAAATAACAATAACATTATCTTTTATTTTCGCCTTTTCACTTTCTGTTTTTCCCCAAAAGCAAGTAAGAAAAGATTTGCGGGAAGGAAACAAAGAATACACAAAGGAAAAATATACCGACGCGGAGATTGCCTACCGGAAAGCCTTGCAATCGGATGCCCGCTCGAAGGATGCAGCTTACAACCTGGGTAATTCGCTGTATAAGCAGAGTAAATTTCCGGAAGCGACCGAACAGTATCAGGCTGCCGTTTCGGATGAAAAAGACAAGGAAAAAGCGGCTAAGATCTGGCACAATATCGGAAATGTTTTTATGAGCGGCAAAGACTATCAGAAAAGCATTGACGCCTACAAGGAAGCGCTCCGGAGAAATCCGCAGGACGATGAAACGCGGTATAATCTGGCTTTAGCCCAGAAATTGCTGGAAAATCAGCAACAGCAAAATAAAGACCAGAATAAGGATAAAGACAAAGATAAAAAAGATCAGAAAGATCAACAACAACAGCAACAGCAGCAGCAACAGCAACAGCAACAGCAACAGCAGCAACAAAATCAACAGCAACAGCAGCAGAATCAGGATCAGATGCAGCAACAAAACGCCGAACAAATCCTGGATGCTATGATGCAGAATGAGCGCGACACACAGGAAAAAGTGAAAGCGCAACAAATACAACAGCAAAAACAGCGTAAAACAGATAAAAATTGGTAATTTAACAATGAAATAAAAATGAGGAAGTTATTTTTCTTATTTACAACATTTTGCTTGATCAGTCCGGTTATTTTCGGTCAGAATGTTTCGTTCGTAGGAACGACGGAGAAAGTGGTCGTTGTCGGTCAGCAGTTTCGAGTAAATTACAGCTTGACAACCGCAGGCGATAACGGAAAAGATATTCGCTTTCCCGACACGAAAGATTTTGATAATCTCTTTGGCCCAATCCAAAGCGGTTACAGCCAATTCACGAGTATAGTTAACGGGCAACAAACATCTCAATTAACGGTTAGTTATTCCTATACCCTGGCGGCGAAAAACGAAGGAACGTTCACCATTCCTCCGGCTACGATCAAAGTTGGGAACAGCGAGTATAAATCCAATGAATTATCGGTCAAAGTATTACCGCCCGACAAAGCGGCGCAGGCGGCGGCTGCCAATTCGGCTCAACAGGGAGCAGCTCAGGGACAACCTTCTGCTTCAGGGGGGGAAGTTTCTTCCAATGATGTTTTCGTTAGAGTGCAAGTATCTAAAAATTCCGTATATGAAAATGAAGGCTTTTTGGTTACTGTCAAACTCTACACGCTGGTTGATATTGCAGGGTTCGACGGAGCTCCTAAATTTCCCGAATACGAAGGTTTTATAGCTCAGGAAATAGATATGCCCGCCAACGCGCAATGGTTGCTGGAAAATTACAACGGACGCAACTACCGTACGGCAACCTTGAAGCAAACCATACTGTATCCGCAGCGTTCGGGTAAAATTACGATTCCTTCCGGCAAATTGGACGTTGTGGCAAGGGTTCGCACCCAGCAACGGCAACGAAGCTTTTTCGACGATTTCTTTGATATGACGCAAGAAGTGAAACGGACATTAACTTCAAGTCCGGTGACAATCGACGTAAAACCGCTTCCACAGGGCAAACCGGCTTCTTTTAACGGTGCGGTGGGCGATTATAATATGACCTCTTCCATTACTTCCACCCAGTTAAAAACAAACGATGCAGTGACTGTTAAAGTAGTCATATCGGGAAATGGCAACATCAAACTGGTCAAAAATCCGGCGGTCACTTTTCCCAACGATTTCGACGTAATGGATCCGGTGGTTAACAACAATACAAAAGCATCGCAATCCGGCGTGAATGGAACAAAAACCATTGAATATAACGCTATTCCGCGCTATGCCGGCGATTTTACCATTCCCAAAGCCGAATTTTCTTATTTCGACCTGAAGACAGGAACTTATAAAACACTAACAACCAATGAATACCAGTTGCATGTAGTGCAAGGGCCTGCCGGCGGCGGAGGCAATATGCCGGTTGTCAATGCGACAAACAAGGAAGATATTCGTTTTCTGGGGAAAGATATCCGGTATATCAGAACGGGGGCGGCGAATTTCCACAAAGGCGGTTTCTTTTTTGGAACTTTCGGGTATCTGTTGTTCTACATCATTCCGGTACTGCTGTTCCTGATTTTGTTCTGGATTTATCGCAAACAGGTAGCTCAGAATGCTAATATAGCTTTGATGCGGACTAAAAAAGCCAACAAGGTTGCTTCCAAACGCTTGAAAACCGCCGCCAAATATTTGAATGAAAATAAAACGGAATTGTTCTATGATGAAACATTAAAAGCCGTTTGGGGATATTTGAGCGATAAGCTGAACATTCCGGTTTCAGCCTTGACAAAGGATAATGTAGATGCGAACCTCATCAAATACGGCGCATCGGAAAACCTGATTCAGGATTTCAGGAATATCCTGGATACTGCTGAGTTTGCACGGTTTGCGCCGGCGCAGGAAAGCGGGAAAATGGACGAATTGTATGACGCAACCGTTCAGGCAATCGACAAAATGGAAAATACAATTAAAAAATAAAGGAGAAGAAGATGAAGAAACAATTTTTTATCCTGATAGCGATTTTTTTCACAACATTCAGCCTTCCGGCACAAAACGACTTGCTAAAACAGGCGAACGATGCTTATGCCAAAAATGATTTTCAAGCGGCAACCGGCTTGTACGAACAACTGCTGAAAGAAAAAGGGGAATCGGCAACTGTCTATTATAATTTAGGTAACAGCTATTATAAATTGAATAAAGTGGCTCCAAGCATTCTGAATTATGAGCGAGCGCTCTTGCTTGAGCCGGGAAACAGCGACATCCGGTTTAACCTGGAAATTGCCAAATTGAAAACCGTTGACAAAATTCAGCCGATCGACGACTTCTTTTTAACCGAATGGTTTCGTGACGTACAGAATTTATTGAGCGCCGACGCTTGGAGCAAACTCAGTATCACTTGCTTTATTTTACTGATCGTCTGTCTGTTTGTCTTTTTCTTCGCCCGCCTGACTTTCATCAAGAAGTCAGGATTTTTCGCCGGCATCGGATTGCTTGTGATCGTTATTTTTGGGAACTGTTTTGCATATAACCAGGAGCAACGGCTGACGCAGCGCAACGAGGCGATTATTTTTGCCCCGACAACGACAATCAAGAGTTCGCCGGACGCCAGCGGCACTGATTTGTTTATTTTGCACGAAGGCACAAAAGTGAAAGTAAAAACCAAGTTAGGCGCCTGGAACGAGATTGTAACGGCCGACGGGAATGTCGGGTGGATTAATAATTCGGATATTGAGGTGATTTAATGAAATAATTTTGCAAATCTATAGCCCGATTCGGGAAAAAGGTTTAATTTTGTCGAAAGATTATTTTCTATTTAACACAAAACATTAATGTATGAAGAAATTTAAGGAATTTGATGCACGGTATCTGAATCCATTAACGGATTTTGGATTCCACAAGATTTTCGGGACAGAAGCCAACAAGGGCTTATTGATTGATTTTCTCAATGGAGTGATCAAAGGCGAAGGTTTAATTACTGATATTGAATATCTTCGTTCCGAGCAGTGGGGATTTGTAGAAACGAACAGGAAAGCGGTTTTTGACATTTTTTGTAAAACTAAAAACGGGGAATCCTTTATTGTAGAGATGCAGAAAGCGAAGCAGGCGTATTTTCGTGACCGGAGCGTCTTTTATGCCTCTTTGCCGATATTGAATCAAGCGGTCAAAGGCGTTTGGGATTTCCGGTTAAAAACAGTTTATTTGGTTGCAATCCTTGATTTCGTTATTTTTGATGAGTTTGAAGACGATCAGAAATACGTAGTCGAACATGTTTGTCTCATGCGGGAACGAACAAAAACGCCTTATTCAGATAAATTAAAATTTGCTTTTGTTGAACTGCCCAAGTTCAAAAAGAAAGAAAAGGAGTTGGAAACTCATTTTGACAAATGGTTATATTTGCTGCGAAATTTGCCCAAACTAAAGAGCCGTCCTGTGTCGGTCGGAGACAAGATTTTCGAAGAACTGTTTGAGTTAGCAGACATAAAACGATTAACAACAGAAGATATGGAAACATATAAGAAAAGCGTATTGGAATATTACGATGTTCAGAGCGCTATGATGTGCGCTCGCGAAGAAGGTCGTGAAGAAGGAATCCAAAAAGGTATTTTGAGAGGTCTTCAAAAAGGCATTGAGAAAGGTCGTGAAGAAAGTATTGAAAATATCATTCAAAAATCAATTCAAATGAATATTCCAATAGAAGTAATTGTCGAACTTACAGGCTATTCAAAAGAACAGATTATTAGCTACAAATAGCCTGAATCGTCTGCGCCACTTCCTCCATCAGCCACTTGGGCGTGGAAGTCGCTCCGCAGATTCCTACAGATTCGGCATGAACCAGCCATTCGGGGTTGATATTATCCGGAGTAGAAATCAATAAAGTATTGGGATTCGCTTTCTTACATTCTGCAAACAGAACTTTTCCATTGGAACTTTTCTCGCCGGCGACAAATAAAATCAAATCGTGTCGGGATGCAAACTCGCGGATATCAGGTATCCGGTTGGCAACTTGCCGGCAGATCGTATCAAAATATTTGAAGTCAACATCAGGATTGATGCAGGTTTGAATTTCTTTCACAATTTCCTGAAAATCATTGACCGACATTGTAGTTTGAGAAAATAAGCAAACAGGACGGTTAAAATCCAATTGTTTCAAATCGGATTTACTTTCGATTACGATGGCTGTCCCGTCGGTCTGTCCGACTAAACCGTTTACTTCCGCATGTCCGTTCTTTCCGAAGATAACTATCTGGGTAGCGTTTCCGTTCGCTTCGCTGTAGTATTTCCTGATTTTCCGCTGCAATTGCAACACCACGGGGCAAGTGGCGTCGATGATTTGGATGGCGTTTAATTGAGCCATCTCGTAGGTCGAAGGCGGCTCGCCATGCGCCCGCAGCAACACCTTTTTATTTTGCATCGTTTTCAGTTCCTCATGGTTAATCGTTCGCAAGCCTTTTTTTTGTAACCGCGCTACTTCCTGGCTGTTATGGACAATATCGCCCAAACAGTAAAGGTCTTTGTCGTTGGCTAATTCTTTTTCAGCGTTCTTAATCGCATTCACAACGCCGAAGCAAAAACCCGATTCTTTGTGAATTTCAACTTTGAGCATATTAGTTACAAAGTTACGCCAAAGTTTGCAATAATCAAAATTTTATTCTACCTTTGCGCCCGCTAATAACAATTTCAAACAAATTAAAGTACATTAAAAATGCCAACTAAAATTAGATTGCAAAGACACGGTCGCAAAGGGTACG
>Ga0123357_10003077_pt1 | contig 18924 bp, 18 predicted proteins | sample TergutEmb28metaG_FD_89873 | JGI IMG/M metagenome (GOLD analysis project Ga0123357, IMG submission 89873) | Embiratermes neotenicus P4 segment gut microbial communities from Petit-Saut dam, French Guiana - Emb289 P4 | ecosystem: Host-associated > Arthropoda: Insects > Digestive system > Gut ...
TATATATATGAAGTGTTTCTTCGTAAAAGGTGTTGCGTGAAATTGTCTGCATTAATGAACAGATTCTGTACAAGGAAAATAAAATACAAATATGACACAGATAGTTGACCACTCCTTGACGGCTGGCAGAGAACTGAATTCTCCAAAGAACACATGAATCACGTACAAACCAGCAACCAAAGGAATCCCAGCGCTCAACACACTGCGCTGTACAACCATGTTACTGCCACTGAATTCATAATGGCCGTGCTTCTGAATAAACCCTATTCAGTTTTGAATTCGTATTTCAATTTGGTGACAGTAACTTCCCTACATTTCTGTTATGTAAATATTTATCTCTTACATTGTGAATAAAATATTGCAAATATTGATTTCCAAAACTTAGTTCAGTAATGATTGTTTTTACTCTTGTCGCAGCGCTGAATGTCGAGTTTGAGGTATTCTTGACGTTCTGAACGGTTGTTTGGTAGGAAATGTGCACAAGTTTCTGGAGCACCAGCTGCCTCCAGCTTCTGTCCTGAAATAGATGTAGCAGGTTCCTCTGCAACGCTGGTGTCCCATCCACATTACAAAGAGCCACACATGAAGAAACCTTGAATTTTGTTTCAAAGAAAATTATACGTATTTGTTTTGTCGAGTGTTATTAGGATTTGTTATCAGGAGGAAGAAGAACGCTTTTTATTCTTGAATAGAATTACATTATATTATCGAAATAAATAAGGTCCCATGTTCTAGTCCAAAGAAATTACATTTTAGTCCAAGTTCGCTGTCGCTTGTCTAACTGAATGAGACAGATATGACGACGGTCTTGCTAACGTACTCTCCCCGTATGATTGTGGGCTTGTTAGGGTACTTTCCCCATGTTACTGTGGCCTTGGTGGGGTACGGTAAAAATATGATTGTGGCCTTGTTAAAATGGTGTCCCAATATGAGTGAGGCCTTTTTAAGGTACTGTCCCAATATGACTATGGCCTTGTTAAGCTACGGTACCAATATAATTGTTGCCTTTTCAAAGTACTCAAAGTATTCAGTATTTTTCTCGATAGAATGAGGAAAAACATGGCAAATCCATTCACCTTAGGTAGCTTTCATGCAGAATATTATATCTGGAACTTTTCAAATATGAAGAGTTATTACTTAACACTACACACCGACGTTCTGTTTATTTAGCCTTGGTCTGTATGGGAGCGGTACTAAAAAATGCATCCAGCATATTTCTGTCTTTGCTGCCTAAACAAATATCATTCTGAAGACCATTAGCCACTCCCCCTGCTCCTTATATGGTTGTGTCTGGGTTCAGAAGCTATTCGTGCTTGTCGACAGTCCCTCCCAGGTAAACAGTGCTGCCACTTCAGGTCGCCATCTGATTCTTTCTCTTCGCGAAAATCAGAGAAAAATTATAATACTCTGGCACTTATTGAAGGAAGTAATTTAAATTTTCTTACGTACGATTCTGTCGAATTCACAAACACTGTGAAGAATGCAGGCCAAATTGTTCACTGTGTTGTACAGCAGCACAGACTGCAGCTCTTCGCACTGTGTTGACGCTGGGATACTACCGTTCTTTATGCAATTTGTACTGCCATGGCTACATCCTGCCCTGTGAATAGTGTAAATATATGAAGCCCTTAATTTGTGTCAAACTTGTGTGCGTTATTTTGTTGTGTCTCCTCACATGTCCCGTTATTTTCCTTTCCCCAAAAGAACTCATGCTGCTGCATCAAAAATGACTACTGTAAACGTTCTGGCATAGCAGCCTTAATTAGTAAACTATGAATATGCGGCAACCACGTGTCCTGAGCTATTTCAAGTCAAATTAAGGAAGTACTTTTCAACGCTCTTCGCTCTTCTGGGCTGTTTCACGGTGTAGGTTGGTTTATAACCGACATTTCGGGGCAGCATATCGGCCCCACCTTCAAGGGTCAAGACGTCCTTCCTTGGACTTATTGACCCTTTAAGATGGGACATCGGTGCCAAACTGACCCACGCCTCGCTGCAACCCGGAAGAACGCAGATCTCAGCCACGCCGAAGCAGAAGCCAAAAATCTCAGAAAATCTATTCTTGTAACTCCCAGTTCAATATTTCTGCCCTTTCTTTTCCTCATTTTTCCAATGGTTGTTCTCCAAAACTGTTTGTATTCGTGTTTCCATCAAGCTGAATAACCTCCCTTCTCCGCCTGAAAGTATTTAGTCGGAATTCAGGCTCATGGTAACCATTTGTATGGAGTCAGCTCAGTTAAAACTACATTATGGCATTCGAATTCCGCACAATCCAGGTCATTGTTGTCCTTCAGTCTGCACACTGCCGATCTCTTCTTAAAACTTTCTCCACAAAATTGCCTTTATTTTTGATAACGCACCCTTCCTTCCTTCTGTCTTTGCACTTTCGAACACTTTTCTTGATATCAAACCGTACGCCAAGGAGCGAAACTTGTAGGCTAGTTTCTAAACGCAGGATTCATTGTCCCAACATCACCCGACGCCAGTCGATGTCATTCACGCTATTATGTACGATTCAATTTAATATTACCCTCTCAAGTACGTTTCAAACACCTAATCACAGAACTTACTTTCTGAAGACTTCTACTTCCCATTCTGCACAATCTACATTTTCTTCCCAGCTTAAACTCCAGTGCTCATCGCTTGACAAACACGCGGATACGATCCCATAAGCCTTAGACCGCCTGGCAACATCGTTCGGTTTACACCGCAGTGACTTTTGTAGACAACGAAGTCGGCAATAGAAGTTATGCCTTATGGGCCAGACTTGAGGGGAAGAACGCCCGACTCTTCCTCAAGAGTGCGCCCCGGCAGAAGAAATCGCTGTGTTTGTATGTGCTGTGTTGTCCTGTTGAAGTAGATTTTTGTGATGGGCCATTTGCCGTCAACAACGGTTTGTGTTTCACGGTTTATTATTATGTACATCTATTCATTCGCACAACGGGATTTCTGGCCTTGAAATCATCGTGTAACACGTTCAAGAATTCATTACTTTTTCCCTCGCAAGACAGCCCTCATTGAACAGAACTTTCTTATTATCGAGGCTTCACAATCACACTCAGACACACCACATTTGATACGATTCCTCTGGACGAGTGATAAGCCCGCAGCAGAGACCTCTACCTTACAACACACATCACTCAGAAGAGACAGATGTCTAATCCTCCAGGGGTTTGGAACCCGCAATTCTAGCAAGCGAGCGGCCGCAGACCTATGACTCATACCACGCGGAAAGGATTTAGTATAAGAAAATCATTTCTGAAACTGGCTAGAGGGATCAACTGCTTTCGAATTATAAAATTCTTATTGCACGTGCCGCTTCGGCCCGCAGACCTTAAGGTCTTGCGACCCACCATCTCAATTAACCTCGCAGAACAATTTTTTGTCTTTTACTCCTTTGTTGTGCAAAATCACCTAACATTATTTATATGAGTTTTATGGTTTTCTAGCTGTACAGACTCACACTGTAGTCGTGGGTTATGACACCATTTACACTGGTATGGGAATGATATATTTCAGAGAAAAATGTTGTCCTCCGAAATGTTGGCAATTACATACACGGCGTCATATCCCAGTAGACTACAATATGAAAATTATTTAACTTTCCACCAATTTCACTGAATTAGTGGAGGCAGTGGGCGCTAAATGCAGGACTAAGGACAAGGGCTGGACCGCGGGACAATTACGATTGGATTTTCGGTAGGAAGAACAAACATGTCTTCTTCAAAGCGCCCAAAACGTATCTAGAGCCCACCCAGCTCTATAAACAATCAATAACTTTGGCTGTATTCCAGGACTGATTAGGATGGGGCATGAAGCTAACCACTCGCCTCTGTCTAGTGCCAAGATAAGGAATGTGCATGGTGCTTAAACAGGCGTAGGGACAACTTTACTTTTTACCTTGAGAGAAAGGCGTATTCATTCAAAAGACCGACAACTGTGTTAACATCGCCTTTTGTTAGAGTTTAAGCACTGGAGTTGATTCCGCACGCAGTAATGTGTCTATGCAGGCAGTGAAGGGGAAACCTACACACTAGTTAGTTTTCTAACCGGTAGGTGACGTAGACGTGACATGTGCTGAAACCTGCCGACAGACATGAGAAACCACACCGTAATGTTTGGGCGCCATTCCGATACCGTGTACGTGCGCAGAAAAGGAAATATTTCTTTTGTCCATTTTCGTATTAAATTTGACGCTTTAAACAATTCAATGTACGTAGGCAATTTCTTCAGTTTATGTTGTTACACTACACTTGCATACCTTTGTAAGGTGTAGCTTATTTAGAGCTGACAGTAACCACAAACAAAGTTTTAATGTGTCACAATAAAAGACTGAAGGCTGATGGGACAATAATGCGCACCTTAGGTTGGCCAATAGTCTGCAGAGTCTAAGATTATTGAGCGTTTCAGTGCACATAATAAGACCAACAAATGCACGTATGTAAAACCTTTTACGTACGTGCATTTGCTGATAAATAGATTTTACATACGTGCATTTGTTGGTCTTATTATGTGAATTCAAATATCCATGTAGTGCACGGATATGGAAGTTATTATAGTAGTATTAAACGTATTTTAAGAAATCTACAAAAAAAAAAGCAGGTAAGGATTTGTTGGCTTTTTTCCCTCAGAAAAATCCAAGAATTATCCTAAGGAAACCAGAAGGTACAAGTATTACTAGCATCAATTCCTTCAATCACAATGCAGTGACGAAACACTTCGACAGTCAAATGTTGGTTATGGAGAAACACAGACTTGTTGAAAGAAGCACTATTAATGTAGATAAAACAGGAATTTATACTGTTTAGAAACGCGCTAAAATTTAGGACCGAAAGGCGAAAAACAGGTTGGTTCAGCTATTTCTTGCGAATGAGGGACGAAGGTAACTGTTGTGTGCAGTAAGTGTCTCTGGTAATTTCGTTCCAAGTATATCAGACTTTCCAAATCGGGGATGCTTCCTCAGTTTGGAAAGAGCTGTCCTGTTGGAGCCATTTATTATTGCTCTTGAACCGGGTTGTTTAATGAAGAACTGTTCTTTATCAGGCTTGAACATTTTTAGAGTTGTGTCAAACCTTCCGATGACGCTCCAGTACTTCTTATATTGGACAATCGTGCACGTCAGATTTTCCTCCGAATCTGTAATCACTGCAAGGTTAATAGAATAATTGCCTACATTCTTCCCCACATCCCTCATCGTATACAGCCACCTTGGCTTACGTTGCAAGGACCCCTGAAAGCTACTTCCATCACCGAATGTAATCTGCACTTCAATAGACCAGCACATGAAGAAATTATGCAGTACGAGCTGGCTTAATTGTTCGACATTGTCTTTCTGAAGATCACTAAAATGAAAAAGAAAATATCCGGCTTAGAGCTGCAGATGTTTGCATTCTAAATTTAGAAATGTTCACAAAAATTGAATTTGAAGCTCATGAGGAGACAAATATAGTGACTAACGAGGAATCTGATGGAGGCAATCATTCAGCGACTTCCGTGACCACACAGGTCAATACACAAAATGTGGTGCCACCTTTATGACCCGGCGCTTAAATAAGAGAGAAAGGAATTGTAGAGATTGGCATGATTTTATAGGTATGCGCAATTGCGGTTCTTCATGCTACAGATTTTTTTTTAATAAGTCAACAGTTCTCTTTTTTCCTGCAGCGCCTGCCTGCCTGCCTGCCTGCCTGCCTGCCTGCCTGCCTGCCTGCCTGGCATGGCACGGAGAAGGTAATGTTTTTGGCCTTAACAGTATAATTGAGGTTAAAGTTGGGGACCTGAATTATATCGCCTTTCATTCATTTGGGTGTCATACAATATAAGATTGCGAAAATTTGCTTAGTCATACAACACCATCTGTTGGTACTGATGCATACTGGCACGCAAGTTACCTTAGCGGTTTCGTAAGAAGTACAGTACGTCACGAAAGTAGTTTACTAACCACAAAATTATTTTTATAAATTAATTGCCCCCCCCCCCCAAAAAAAATCAGTAAAACCTTGAAATACGCCGCGATCATTGGCTGACGGCAGCGAGGTGCAAAGTTGTGCACTTGCACCGCTTTGGAGCTTCGCCACATAGGAATTTATTACATCACATACACAAAAAAATTCTACAACAACACAACTAGACCTCATAGGTTCTTAAGAATTAATTGAGGATTTTCATTAAATGGCAACTATGTTACTACGTTTTACAACACTGATAATTAACTAGACAGGAAGTGTACGTATAACATAACACTGAGGCGCGTTCGCGTAACCGCTATTCCAGTCGAAAATCAGTAACTATTAAAAATTATGAGTGCATGTATGTCGTTTTGCTTTAGTTGTCCAGCATACAAATCGCATCTTTTCTGCGCCGTATTACGTTATCTGTGGAATGTCTGGCGGACAATCCCAGCGGCCGCTCGCATGCTGGGATTGTGGGTTCGAATCACGCCGGGGGCACGGATGTTTGTCTCTTGTGAGTGTAGCGTTGTCAAGTAGAGGTCTCTGCGTCGGGCTGATCAATCGTCCAGAGGAGGCCTACTGAGTGTAGTGTGTTTGTGATCGTGAAGCCTCGATAATGAGAAGACCCTGGCCCACTAGGGGCTGTTGTGCTAAGACGGATGAGGGTCTGTCTGACCCTGTCACATTTTTCCACATTACCTCATAAACGACACTGTTTTCGGAAAAGATTTATTGAATGCAAAATGTGGGCTTTGATTTTCTCTACAACTTTTGTCTGAAATATGTCTCATTGTAAGGGTAATTCAGCAAGATATTGTTATAAATGTGTACAGGTCTTCATATAACGTGCCCGTGTCAGATTTCAGTGAACTTGCATTGTATCGACAGAGTTTCGAAAAATACTCCAATGTTAAATTTCATGAAAATCCGTCCAGTGGGAGCCGAGTTGTTCCATGCGGACAGACAGACGGACATGACGAAGCAAATAGTCTTTTTCACAATTGTGCGAACGCAAGTAAAAATGGTCACTTTAGATACAGGTAATGTGCACCACCTTGCAAAAAATCCTGCCGGTGCACCTGGCCCCAGCATTCTCTTGTAAACTTCTAATTTATCACGCAGCGCCATATTCTCGTGTCTTAATGACTATCTAAATTTGATATACATCACAAAACTAATTATCAGTCAACCAGTCGACCTAATTTTCTTGAACCTGGAAGTTCATTATTTTTTCTGTTATTCTAGAACATGACGGAGCGCCATTAGTTATGTAAACCTTCTGCCGTTCGAAGTCTTAGAGACCAAGTTAATTATTCCACAGATACACGAGGTTTGACGTAAGTCAATGTGCATGGATACGAAAGGTTTTAATTACTTCCTAGACTGTGCACTTAGTTGAGTAATGAGCTTGTAACATTAGTTAATTTCAATACACTCTCGAGTTAATTGCGTGATTTGTTGACAATGTAGTTATTTTTTGGGGTCTGAGATGATCACAGCGTTGATCGTGTCGCCGGGTATTTTGGCAGATAAGTACCAAATTTAGGGAGAAGTCGAATATGTCTGGTAGATAAGTGCCACTGTTTCACAGAAACCTGCCACCTACGCCATTAGAGTTCAATAAATTTTGTAACTAGACATTAATACTTCGGAGGAAGCTACTGCCTCCAACTTCAGGTTACAACTGTACACTGGAGCTCCTGGGCCAACTACACGAAGTCACTTCAGAAGGCAGTAACATTACATTAAAGTGACATCTTATCATAAGAAACACTGCAGTTTAAACACTGTGCATTCATATATTCTCTAAAACAGTATTTCTCAACCGCCGGGCCGCGGTCCGGTACCGGGCCCTGGCATCAATTATGCCGGGCCGCGAGAGGTTCTGCTGGAGTTTGTCCTTTTAATTTTCTAAGCAATTTTCATGAATAAATATTTTATAATGGAAATATTCTGAGGAGAAAAATATTCGTGAATGTGTCGAAAAACTCAGACCCAGATTTTGGCCTGAGGAAACTACAATTTCATTAGTCCAGTGATTGATAACTAATTTAAATGGAATTTTATATGTGTCAACATGCCACACCATATTCATAAGTGTACTGATACTCTTTATGATTATGCCATAATTAAGTATTAATACTTATGTTAGTTTAATGTGTGAACTTAAAAAAAATGAAAAGGAATTTACGAGTAAATTTGTTGGGACCAGGCCCTCATCTTATGAAAAAAGAATTTACCGGGCCGCGGTCTCACAAAGGCTGAGAAACACTGTTCTAAAACACGTTCCGCCCGTTTGTGTCGGCCATCATCAGTAAGTATCATTGTAACATAAACGTAAAAGTATAGAGACGTGGAGGCCACTCCTTCACAGTTGAAACTGAAAGTTATTACCTACAAAGGAATAATATTAACACACACACAGTGATAGCTAAAATTGGTTAAAATACACAGGGAATAACAGTTTGCGTATTTTAACGTTCTAACTGTGAAGGAGAGGCCTCCACCTCAATATACTTTGCCATTTATGATGGCCGACACAAACGGCTGAAACATGTTGCACAAGACAGATGGATGCATAGTGTTTAAACGGTTGTGTTTATTCTGGTAATAAGACATGTCGATTAACCGGCACAACGGGGGCATTGACACCAAAATTTACACGTAAGTGTCTTGTTATTCATATATGATACATTTATCGTAGCTGTTCAGTTGGTTGATTTTTATGGTTCGCAACGATTAATGGCCCGTGGCCCTGAAAGTGATTTCTGAAGGTGTTTCTCCAGCTCACCCACCTTCACTTCACGTACAAGAACTACGAATTGAAAAAACACACTAGTATACAGAAACGGCTCAAAAATTACCGGATGCTAATCTCGGTCACCTGTACTGACAGATACTTTACTGCCTACTGCCAATCTCAGCTGATATAACACCTTTAAGTAAGCCACGACCACTTCCAACGAATTATTTTCTTTATTTATTCTGTAAATCTCTATTTACTCTTATGTTGTTATATTGACAAGGAAAGCAACCACTGGCTGTGTGAAGTATTTTGTACCTTCGTCCAGGGCTACTTAACATGCGGCCTTCGAGGAGAGTATTCGCGGCTTTCCATCAGCTGAAGTTTCAACAATTCAGTTTGTTTGTAAATAACGACTTTCTAGTTAACTGAATACCCCACTTTGCGATATATGCACACACAAGTGCGACGCTCAGGGCAGTTGTTAAGAATTATGCGGCCCTCCTGTGGGTTGAAGTTGGTCAGCCCTGCCTTAGTCAATGCATAGAGTTCTAAGTAATACTGATAAAAAGACGCCTTCGTTCCTTCCATGAAATTAGCGTGACGAAGAAATTTCCTTAGTCGTAACCCAGTTTCCCCGTGGCTGATATTACAACAATTGACAGCACCATGACAGGAGAAAGTCATAGCAGTTAGCGTTGTTACAGCACTGGGGTGTCAACGTTCATGTTCTGAGTGAACGTGGCGCCGTCATCTCAGAGGCTGATACCCCAGATTTCACTTGTTCCGCACAGTTATCATCAAGTTTGAAGTTTTTGCTGCGAGGTCATGCTTTAATACAGATCATATTTCATAGTGAGTTACCTCACTACGATCTCAGTTTTAACATTATATGTTATACACTATATATACCCCTCATACGTTTTCAAGGCACAGTGCTTAATTAAAGACGGTGTCAACTGCTCAAATATATTTATTGGTTTAACTTTTCATTTAACAATACACGGTATTATTAATGAAAGGAGAACTGTGGTAATAAAATATTCTAACGATCGAGTTATTGACGTAGTGAGCCGAAGAGCCAGTAATAAACTTACGAGCTAAGCTGTTCATGAATATCGATGTATTTAGATATTTTCTAAAATTTCTGTCACTGATATACTGCACTTGGGATTACTTGGTTTCCGGATCTGTCCACCATCTAGTATTCCAAAATCAGACAGATTAAAGCTGTTCTTTGTGTTCGACACAATTAGTGTCTCCCCTCCCCTTTGAACCCGAAGACGGGAACAGATATTTGCGAAACCTTGTGTTATTTTATGAATAAGGGAAGACGAAGACCAGCAACTTCGTAATCCTAAATCGATGTATTCAGTTTTTAATTAATTAAGTTAATCAATCCTTAACGATGTGATTTTCGGCCAAATCTGACATATTCTCCACTCCCTTTTATTACAAAAGTCTTTGGTATTCTGTCGACACAGGACTTTCATATCATTATTCACGCAGCCTAAAGTCACACATTTCAATTTGAAACACAATACGTTTGCCAAACTTTAAGCGCAAATAATACACTTATCACGTATTTGATATAGTTGTTACGCTTACTGGGGGTGGAGCGAGGGCGGTGCGCAATTTATCCCAGAATTGTCGCTGTTTACTGGGTTCTGAATCCCATTCCAGGTACACCCTTGTTCGTAATAAATATTTCAATGTTGGAGTCATACGTGTTTCTGTTACTTCCCCTAACTTAATCATTATCAAGGAATCTCCACCCTCGTTTTCATCCCTCAGAAACAGGCGATGGTGCTCTGCCAACTGCAGTTCCCAACGACACCACTGCGATCTTGCAAAAGCGTCACTAATCACTAGTAATGTTCTGCGACTCAAAGCAACACTTTGCAGTACTGACTCTGAAATCACTGACCCTATCTCAAAATCACGTTCATACACACAAAGTTTCAAAAAGGGCTCATAATTCTCTAACATTGCCACAAGTCTTACAACAAAGTTACGGTCCTCATTGCTGTATGATACAAAGGCATCGTATTGATAATCACTATAACTTTCGCAGGCCTTCCTCCTGAGACCACGCCTCCAAATATCCATACGAGCAAGGAACATCCAGTAACGAATATGCGGTCGGTAATGGTACGCAAAACCCGCCACTGCAGAACTTAAAACAAGGAATGAAACAAGAAGCGCGATAATCCAAATCATAAAAGGACCTTCAGAAGGTGGCAACAGACAGTCGTCTCCAAGCGCATCGATGTATTCAGTCACAGGTCTGTTCATCCATTCTTCTGGAGAGAAACAGCGTAGTGTTGAAAGTCCAGCAATGTTCATGTCTAAAAGAGTGAGATTGCGCTTGTTGAGCCATCTTTTTGTTGACAAGAAGGGCATACAATGACACAGCATATTGTTATCGTAGATTTCCAAACGCGTCAAAAAAAGCGCGTCTTCCAACATGACTGGATTCAGGGAAGTCAATTTATTTCGTGAAATAAACACAACTTCAAGTTCGGTGTTGTTTTCGAATAGTCTCTGGCTTGCATTTTTTGTGTAAGCTAGCTGGTTGTCCGATAGGTCTATACCGATCAGACGAGGAAGGGACACAAACAGGGCCGGACTAAGGGTAGTCAGCTGATTGTTATGAAGGCTGAGGTACTGCAGTCTAGAAAGGTGACTGAAGACATCTGGTGCCAGAAAAGAGATCCCACATCCACTAAGAAGTAACACTTTGAGATTATAAAGACCTCGAAACATGGTCGCTGTGAGATTATAGAACTTTGGAAACGGATTGTACTCCAAATTCAGGAATTCTAGTTTGCCCAGGTTTTCAAAAGCACCTTCGTCTATATGGTATATAGAAGCGTTCTTCAGCCCAAGGTGTTTGTTTAGGTTCTCAAGACCCCTAAAAGTCTCCCTTGACACTCGCCCGAGATTGTTGTATGAAAGATTTAGAAACGACAGATTTGTCATGTTCACAAAACTTCCTTCACTCACATCGAAATCGGACGGAGTAAGGGGATCGCCGTAATTTACTGAAAGGTCTAAATATTCAAGTTGTGGTACCAATACTCCAGGCACAACACCTGATAACATGTTGCCACCGAATAATAAGGTCTTCAGTCTGGGCATAATTCTGGGTGACAGGGTACCAGGTTTCAAGTCCGTGGCCACAACTTCCCTCAGGTCTAAGTACTCTAGGCGAGGCATTGGAGGGAAAGATCCTGGTTCCAGTTTCTGGAACTGATTGCGCGATAGAACAAGGTGCGTAATGTTGGAATCGGCCACTGCTTTCATCACGTCCATAGGTGGACGCCTAAGGAATCCCATTCCGTACAGACTGAGGAGATCGAGTGGAACTCCTCCATCTGCCAAGTTGGACACCAGTTCGGCGATGGTGCTACTGTTGAGTGTATTCTGTCCCAAAAGTAAGGCCTTTAGTTGTCTTAAGGGAAGCAGTGCTGACGGATGAATGAAGTCCAGCTGGCAGGCTATAAGGTGTAAATGCTGCAAGGAGGAGCCGTTCATGGGAACCAAATCGTTGGAATCTATCTTCTGAAACGGGGTCTCATCCAGTACCAACTTCTGAAGACTGGGCAGTGAAGATGGAACCAAGGCTGGCGCTATCAAACCAACATCGAAGAAACCACATTTTTTCATACGAAGTTCCCAAAGGTTATGCAAGCCGTCGAAGACACCTGCTTCGAGGTGCCTGAGGTTTTCATTGTAAGAAATGGACAGGTTTCTGAGGGAAATCATCCCTTCAAATGTCCCAGGGTCGATGACAGAAAGATGACTGTTGTGATCGATCTGGAGTTCCACTAAATGCGTCAGGTTGTCCAAGTCTCCTCTATGAAGGGCCGTGAGGACAGTATTCTTCAACTGGACAACCGGGGTCGTAGTGTTGAGGGCGGATGGGAACCGCTTGCAGCCGGATCCTCCATCACACAACACCAACCTGTAAAAATGCACAAATGTGTAAATTGTAGGCGATTTCCAACACTCGTGCTAATTACTACCACTACTTCCTTGGCATCATTACCGGATATGCACTTCATACAGTCTTAACTACGAGAAATAGAATTCAAACTAAAGTGCTCTGATTAAAGGTTGAGTCAAACAGGAGTATAAGATTCTATTAAGTTTAATCTCGTAAATACTAGAGATAATCATTTCTATGGTTAGATGGCGGTGGTGGTGGCGGCGGCGGCGGCTGTGGTTGTGGTGGTAGTAGTAGTAGTAGTAGTAATAGTAGTAGTAGTAGTAGCAGTGGCAGGGGAAGTAGTAGTCCAATCGACTCTAGGGTCGAAGACGTCTCCGAAACATTGGAGGCGGAGGCGGAGGGCCTACTTCGCCAATGCAAGTGTTTACGTCTCATGTCTCTCTACTTCGATATACAGACTGTGTGAAACTTTACTTCCACGTCCATTGTGCAATTTGAGGCTACGATGTTTAAGACAAAATAGAGTGTTTTTCTTAATAATCAAATTTTAAAGTGAAATTATTATGGTGAAGTGTTATGACACATAACTGTCACTTAAGATAATGGATCATTTACTGTGCAACCGGAAAAAAGTGCTCCTTCAAATCTGTCTTATAAAGGCAGATTTAAACAGATGGCAAGCGTTTTAGAACCTGATGCATTCAATCCTGATGCGAATTGACAGCTGGCATCAAGCAGTTTTAACTAAAATCAATGAAACACAAGAAGCATTTGCACTCGTTACTAAGCAAAATATAATGTTAAGACTCGAATACAGTTACATGATACGTCTTTTTCAGCGAATTCGACGCAAGAAGATCCATCTGACAGGTTGATCTTTACAAAGTTTGTGTCACTCTATGTTTTAAAAGCATAATTTGTTTAAATAAACATTGCTGCACCACTGATTACTTTATATTTTCTTTGCAATTTCTATTATATTACCCTCACAAGAAACATTTAATCTTTCTGTAATAACAGATTTACAATAAATGGAATTCCTATCTATTTTTGTTTAACTCTAATCATGGACGACCTGATACACATTATACCACATATACTTGTGAATTTTTCAGTCAAAAATGTGTCATTTTTAGGCGCGTTCACAAAATTGCGAAAAACGACTATTAGCTTCGTCATGTCCGTCTGTACGTACGTCCTTCTGTCGGTCTGCATGGAAAAACTCGGCTCCCACTGGACCTAGTTTCATGAAATTTGATATTTTTAATATTTTTCAAAAATCTTTCGAGACAATTCAAGTTTTATTAAACCCGGATAAATATAACGGGTGCTTTACATGGAGACCAACATACATTTTTGATCATATCTCACTCTGGTTGATTTAGAAGGAGAAATGATTCACGAAAAGTTGAAGAGAAATCAAAACACACTTCATATTACAAATTCTATCACTACCAACGAATACAACATTCTATATTTTGTGTTTTAATATTAATTTGCTTCTACATGTTCCGGCGTACTGGCCATCTTCAGGGAGCTTACACCAATGCTGTTAAAACATACAACAATAAAATATTTTGCAATAATCATACATACGAAATGTGCAGTTTTTACTTAAAATATACGATATTTAAAATGTATTATAAAATTATAGTATAGTTTGTTGTTGGTTGTCTTCTTTTACAATTGGTTCTTTGTTCTACATAAATCTATTTCGTTCGATCCTTATTGGACCCGTCTCGTCTATTGACACTTCAAACAAACAAGAAGCAACATACAGAGCAAGTCCACATATCGCGAATTCTATGAGGCCGGCTAAGGTCATCAATGTTACTACAAAACAGTGGATAGAAAACTCACAGGACTGAACTAAATTCACGAACAATCAAAGAAAATAAAACACTTTATTTAATAAATTATTACTCATAACAGACGTCACAGGAAGTTCGCCTTTTCAAGGAATGACGTATCCGCAGAAACGTTTTTGAGAGCGTAATAGATATTTTGTGTTAATTTCAGACACAAGAATACATCACTTCATCTACGACTTAGATGAGAGAAAAATAAACGAATTAACTGGAATAGAAAGAAAATGAGACAGGAAGACAGAGGGAAACAGGCGAAAAAGAAATGATAGTGTGTGTGTGTGTGTGTTTGTGTGTGTGTCTGTCTGTCTATGCGCTTGTGTTGTGCTACTAATAAAATACGCAGTTTTTCGTGCACGTAGAAAGATGGCAGCACCATCTTAAAAGTGACGCTATCTTACTGAATTCTCTAAACGTTATACAAATCGTAGATGGGAAGAAGAATGTAAAACGAGTTAAAATAAGGAAAGAGATAGAAGAAAGGAGAAAACAAACCATTCCCCGTTCAGTTCCAAGGGGCCGTTTCGATTACTGTAGTATCCAAATACTTATTCTTTAGAAACCATCCTTTCTCAAACATATTTTGAGCTGTGATTGTTTGCTGAAGTACTAGACCGCAACCAACTTAGATTCCCTTCGTCTCACGTACTTGCCAGGTACCTCACTGCAGGTACAGTCTGCGTCCAAAGGCACAGGTTCTGTTCCGTCAGTGGGCACTAACACATGGCCCATCCACTGATGCACCCGTCCAGCCCGCACCACCAGCAGAGACCAGGCCGTGAGCAACCACCACACCACAACCATGACGCACCCCTTTCAGTCATACCCGCACCAGCAACCAGGACCCGGCACCTGCACAACAGATTAACATAGGGATAAGATGCATTAATCACCAACTCTGAACTTAAGTTTCATAACCTTCAAAATGTTATATATATATATATATATATATATATATATATATATTGGTTTTTAAAAACAAGACGTTGAAATTTATAGGACTGGGGTTAATGAATGAATTTTTAGATTGTCTGTACATGTGAAAAGCCCAGACATAAAACACGAAATAGCTTCCTTGGAGGAGTTGGTAAAATATCGCCATTGCGAAGCGTAAAAGGAAATTACAAAGAATAATTCATTGAGAAAGAACATACTATCTCCATCTTCAGGATTTTCTTCCGGCATGTCTGTTTCTGCTTACAAAGCTACGCGGTGTCAAAATAGAAAATTATAACCTGGATCTAAAAGTGAGTTCATATGACCCTCAGTAAAATCATGATGCAATTTGGTAGTGTGTTGGAACTTAAATGAGTACAAGATAGTTAATTCAAAGGCAGCACCCAACAGTTACTACAACTAGGATATTCAAGGTCACCGATAGCAAGTCTATTTCTTCTACTTTATCCCACTTTCTCAGTTGCATTTCTGTCCCTGTATTTGATTCAATTTTCATCACATCTTCCGCCTCTTTCTGCTTCTTCGTTTTCTATTTTCATCCTCTCTTTGTCTCTTTTCTCATTCCTTTGTTTCTCATTGTATCCACATGTCATTTGACGCATCCCAGCAGCGCTACATTCCATCTCCATTCCAGCTGTCGCTGTACTGAATTCTCATGGCTGCAGATCCGTGGAGCGGAATGATGGGTAGCCATTATAAAACTGACAAGTAAAAAACATGAACTATGAACAACTTTTGTTTCGTAACACAATTATTTTATGTGTCCGAGTTACGTCGTAACTCTTGAATCAGTTTTGAATAATCTTGAACTGAGTCTGAAATGAAATGACGGCAGTGAGAGTCTCGTGATCTAGAATCTTATTTTATGGTCCGTTTGATTCCACATCCTTTCCAATTCACAATTTCTGCGCCGCATTCCACGCTGGTTAACACAATGAAATGTATGGAATAGCTCTCTTACAGAATACTGAACTAAAAATTGAAGACGCAACCAGTTTTCAAAATTTGGGCTAAATTTGCAATACGTATTTTCGCTGAAGACTATCTTACTTGAGTACCGGTATGCCTTACGTATAGTAGCTCCACGTTGAGCGTTATGGTTACCAAAGCTCGTCCCTTAACGAAGCTGTTTGAAAAGAATACTATTTCTTCGCCTATGTACGTAACTGGAAACTTTCGGAAACTAATTCTTCCTTCTCATCAGGATTCGGACTACAGTACCGTAAAATGTTAGTATAAATCAATTCACAAGTCAGCATTAGTAACGTTTTTCCGTTTAAATAATTATCTTCAGAGGCCTTGATATACCAGTAGCAGTTTTGGGAATCAGCTTGTGGGACCCGATGTGATCCATGGACTTGGTATTCGTGACAGCCACTTCCTCTGTAACGCTCGTCCGCGGTGCGTGCTGCAGAATTCTACGTGTCTCTGACCTCGTCAGGCTTACATATGAGTCAGCATCTCACCTCGAGCTTGTTTGACGTTTGGAGTCATATGAATCAATACCTCCGCGATGTGTTCAGGCAAGCCTAAGTATTTTAACGGTCAGCTCGTGATGACATCGAGTACCTGAGGACAAACTGACTCTCCTACAAACGTTACAAACGGTGTTAACGTGAAGACAGTGAAGCAGCAGTAGCATCTGTAAGGCCATGCGAATCCTCGTACCTCAGACCGGAAGGAGGAGGTAGCAAATTTATTGGAAACGTTGGTACCCACCCACAACTTGAAAACCCAGAAAACCGCAGTATTAAAAACATACGTAGCTGCTTTTACGCGGTTAACAGACACTACGAACAGGTTATTAAAGACAGTAGTTAATGCCTGGTGTTGATGCTGTTCTGTTAACTCACAAACTGATACACACACATTTTTTTACAAGATAGTCGAATCGATGTCGTCGATGTCCTTTGACACTAATTTCCTCCAAATCAGAAAAAAAGAACTCTATATCGATCTGTATCGAAAATATCCTCTACATGTCTTTAAAAATCGTTGAACAATCCCAAAATATTAATTACGAATAACCACCACAGTTTAAACAGCGCCATTAAATGACCCCAGAATCAGATGACAAATAATCTCCGTAGTCGATATGACGCTGATAAATACCTCACGAACCAATCAACATTTACCCTATATAGTCGACACAACATGGGCCAACCATAACCCATTGGACTGGCAGAGGAGTTCACGTTCATATGTTAATACCCACCGCTGCCAAAAGACGTCACGTCAGTACCTGTCGTGACGTCACCGCTTGCACAAAAGACAGCTAATTGCTCCTACGTGTAACAGCAACAGCCGTAACAGGGCGCGACACAGCCTTCTACGGAGCTGGCTCCACACGCTGACAACCAAGTGTGTGATCAATACTATTAACTCTGTCTTTGGAAGCTGACAGTCTCTCAACCGATCATGAATTTGTCGCCTGTTGGGGAACATGAAATTTCATTACTGTGGCCAAGACAGCCAGCTACCGATCTACCAGCTTTTTACCTGCGCTGGTGCAATCCAGCCCCTGAATCTGACACCTTGTTTGTACAAGATCGATTTTACTTTTGTCATCTCACCTAGGTCTTCATTTAAAGTTTCCTGATCAATGTTCTACGTACTCTGTACTCTATCATCACTAATACATGCCCAGGCCTTTTGCTTCTTCTTTATTTTCAATAACCTACAATGTGTAAGATTTGATTAACAACGTACAGGCTATATTCTGTCTATTCTGAAGAAGAGAGCAGCAGGTTCCTCCAAAACGTTGCTACAATGACCACATTACACGGTATCTTAACCCCGAACATCACAATATTCATCTTCACCACTGTGCAATACAGACCAACTTAGGACGCCAAAGTTGCAAACAATAAAATACTTTATTTGAATGTAATTTTCTGCGACATGTTTTGTCTTTTACGTCACTGTCAAGGAGAAATCCATGAAAACATTAATGGACGACACATAAATATTACGATCCACATACGCAAGTTTTTTTATTATTATTATTATTTCCTGCTGCTGCACACAACTGGTTTCTACGGTTCGACATGTTTCGCCTACTCACTGTAGCCATCATTAGGGGTTACAATATTATAAAAAATGAGTGATCGTTTTGTATTCAACGATTACGCACAGAGTAAACATTCAGTATCAAAACCTTGGGTCTCCAGTCGAACAAAACCAGGAGATATCTAATATTTGGAGACCGGGTTTTCCACTCTTACATTTTATGTTTTAATATTTGACTTGTATTTTAATTTTAATCTGTATAACTTTAATAATATTATACATCATCCCCCCCCCCGTGGCGCTGCGTCCCAACGCGGGCCATGGTCTCCTCATTCTTGAGGTTTCTAGATCACACACAACGACGCATCACAGTCGGTAGGACTTCTCTGGACGAGTGATCAGCCCGTCACAGAGACCTCTACCTGACAACACACAACACTCAACACA
>Ga0123357_10003078_pt1 | contig 18921 bp, 11 predicted proteins | sample TergutEmb28metaG_FD_89873 | JGI IMG/M metagenome (GOLD analysis project Ga0123357, IMG submission 89873) | Embiratermes neotenicus P4 segment gut microbial communities from Petit-Saut dam, French Guiana - Emb289 P4 | ecosystem: Host-associated > Arthropoda: Insects > Digestive system > Gut ...
AAAATCGAGAAGAATGAGATGGGCTGGGCATGTGGCGCGTATGGGTGAGGAGAGGGGGGTGTATAGGGTCTTGGTGGGGAAACCGGAGAGAAGGAGACCACTGAGGATACCTAGGCGTAGATGGGTGGATAATATTAGGATGGATCTCCAGGAGGTGGGATGTGGGTATATGGACTGGATTGGGCTGGCCCAGGATAGACAGGTGGCGGACGCTTGTGAGTGCGGTAAAGAACCTTCGGGTTCCGTGAAATGCGGGGAATTTCTTGACTAGCTGCAAACCTGTTAGCTTCTCAAGTAAGACTCTGCACCATGGAGTAAGGTAAGAAGGTTCCGCTGGAGAACTTCGACGTTGGGGCGATCACCGCCTGAAGCAAAACTGGGCACTTACGGACCGTAACAAAATCTGCCAATCTCTGGACTCCGACCTCTCACTATGTATTCACTTTGTATGTAGCAGAAACAATGCATAACATGCGTTTTGTGACCACATTAAAGTGGAACATAAACAGTTTGATAATGACAAAAGTTTATTACTTATGCCGCTTTTCAGCACCTCCAATGACTATTGAGATAATGCAATATATATGGTTTGAGATCATACAGAGCAATTAGATGGGCTCTTTCTGGTACTTTTGAACTCCGTAAACAAATAAAAGACTGCGCACAGAAAAGGAAAGATTTCCACTCTGTAATAATTATTCACATATTTTCATCCACTTTGGTGCATGGGAAAACACATCCCCTGAATAAAGGGACTGCAAAACACGACAAAATAAACATGTTTATCCTGACGAAATGCAAACAAGAAATAAAAATTTCGAAACTATGGCAACTAGGTACAAACATTTGAGGCATGTTTAAGTGTAGCGGAAACAAACACGACTCTTTTGGCGAGAGTAATAACAATCTACAATGAGGTGAAAAATAAGGGTACGGTCAACCATCTGCTTAATTAAACACTACGACACGAAGGGATATGGGGAATGGACACCCAGGCTCCACGAAGTAGATGAAGGGGAGTTGCCAGCTTCACACCCCGGACGCTTAATCGTGCAGAAACCACGGGACCCACTAAACGGGAGCCTTGGAGGGTACCACAGCCACGCTGCGCATTTTCGAAGACAGAATAAACCCTCTTCCCCGCAAAGAATCGATCTACGACTGCCAGGTAGTACGCGTGTATCAATCTACTTAGCTATTCTGGCTTCTCACAAAATGTGGCTAACTATGAAGCCGTTTTGTAACACGAAGGCTGTACTGTAAGCATTAATGGTGCCAGGGGTACCAAGGTGAAGGACGAGGGTTCATACAAATTGCGGGACGGCAATTAGTTTATTTGGAATGATCGTGTGTTCATCACACACGAACGATCCGACAGTAGCACGGTGAATAAGGCAGTATATGCGACAAGCTAATTTCCCTGGAATGTTTCCGAAACTACTTTCAAGCAGTTACTTGCACATGAATAATGCAGCGGCTCTCCACATCATACTGCAATGTGTGTGTGGGTGTGTGTGTGTGTGTGTGAAACACTGCAGAAAATCTACGATGCAATAAATCAAATTATGAAATCATCAACCATCCTTTTAAATCCTTTATACATAAACATTTCGTCATATTTTCTTGTATACCGCATTACAAAGAATTCGGTTGCAGTTGCAGATTTAATACGGAGTTACAATATCATTTAACACATTTTCCACATAGCAACCACACGTATCGACAGAGTCGCCGTGACCGTAATGCATATTGAAACCGCCACCAGAGCGCACTAGCTGCCACATTAGACGAGGCCGGCTGTAACACCTCAGAGCTGGCTGCGAAAATCGTTCGACCGATGTCTAACCACTCCCCCCACACTACCGATTTATATGTACAATATGCAACGCCACTGAACTACGTCTTAACAATTCACACTGTCGGTTAAGATTCACGTTACGCTCATCAAAACATATGCCGTAACAATTACCGCAGCGGAGCTGTGTCAAAGCAGAACATTAGTCATCCTGTCACTGAATTTCACAGCAGTAATAACTCTAACATAATATTCAGTTAATACCAAAATGGAATTAAACACACTAAATACAAATTAACAAATGAAAGTTACGTAAATGTTACATGTCTTTGTTTTCACACCAATTTCACATCACCTACATCATGCCACACTTCATGTCAATTTGTTTACAAGCCTGCTTGCTACTGATCTGTTCATGTTTAGTACTTCTATTTACTACAACAAATATTATCTGAATGAATAAGAGTAGCATGTTGGCGACCAAAACTACAACGCTTACAGGAAGCACCTTTATTTCCATACTCAACAACACAATTCTAAAGGTCATATAAAGGACTCTCCTCACCACACCACGAAGTTGGGGTGATGAGGTTATTTAGTTCACATGATATATTCTCAGCCCCTCATGGTACATAACTTTGATTCTTAAAAAGCACAACTATAATGAAGGTGTATCACAGGTAGATAATTACTGCAAGCTACTCAAATATAAAATGTTATCACTTGATAACAAAAGGCAAACTTTGTAACATCATCCTAGTAATTGTTCATACTTTCATAGTTCTGTTAAATGACTTTAATGAACAATCTTCTACTGCTCAAATGGCAAAATCCCAGATATAAGCAATTCATGGTCCAAACAAAAAATCCAAGTAAAGTTAAAGCAGGGATTTTTTTTAATAATCTTCGTTTACTCCACACTCGATGAACCACCTTAAACATTTCTTCATATACCAAAAAACCAAAACAATACCCCACATATGGTAAGATACGCAACTTTTTAAACACACCACTTTATGCGCACATCTGAGCTAAAAATCTTGAGAATACTCTGTGTCAGGCTCTTATGCAAAATAAACATAATTTCTGGGAGGGATGGCAACAAAGAAAATCGTAAATACACAAAGAACAATGTCATGCAAAACTTTAATTAATTTGTGACAAAGCTTTAAACCGTTTATGCAAAGCCAGAAGAACAACTGTGTTTTTCACGAATATAAATCATGACCCATGCATTTAGATTCATCTTTGTAAGGCCTTATCTAATTCTGGAACCACTCTGAATGGAGAACAAGCAAAGTCTGGGGACAAATACTCAAAGTAAGGTAAATATGTTGAACTGTGTACCTGAATCAAAGAAATGAACACGTCAACAACTTCACAACAAGAAGTGCTGAGTAGAGTTCATAAACCTAACTGCACGGACTTCAGTCTTCCCAAATTATAATTTTATGTCAAATGATTTGTTGCTATTATTCACTTACTGAAAATAACTAAGAATATATATCCATGCATATACTATTCATGATGAAGTTGATGAACATTATTACTTTATTATCATTATCACCTTAATGCAGGGTATTTACAATTATATACCTGAAACACAACATGTTTCTAGGATATATAGAGTTGCAGCTGTTCTGTATTTACAAATTGTGCTCCATGTAATGTTACTTCACCTGTGAAATATGCTTTGTACTTTTACATTAGCACTTTCCATAGTATGTGTGCAGTGCCCAATATGGCTGTTTTTTGCAGTTCCTTAATTTCGTGCTTTCCTGCTATGTTGTTCAAGTACTGTCTGAGTGATTTTGAAATGGTTCCAGTCACCTCTATTATTACTGGGATCACTTTTGTTTTCACATTCCACATGGGCTGAATTTCTATTATGAGGTCTTTATATTTTAAAATCTTCTTGGCTTCTTTCTTGATCACATTTCTCTCTCCAGGAACTGCAACATCTATTAGCATTTATGTTCCTTGTTTATTATCACAGACTATGATGTCCAGTTTACTGCCAGGAATTTATTATTATTATTAAACACAAGTTGTACAATGTTTGACTATGTAACACAGTATGTCAATTCTGTGTCTCAACTACGTGACACAATGTCATTCTGCCTTACGCGTTTCTAGGCCCCCCATGTTCTGACTCGCTGTGGAAAATTAAGAATTACAAGACAGTGGCAGCCTCTACTGATGGGGGTCCACAAATTTTACAAATATCTAGGAGTCACCTCAAATTCTAGGTGTCAGAAGGGTGAACTGAAATAAGTTCTGTGCTGATGGTGCACAAATATCAGGTGCCACTGTAGAAAATTTAGTTGCCTGGGTGACCTGGTGCTCAAGATTGTGCACCACTGGTCTACCGGCATAATGATCAGAAAAAATTCCATGATAATCAACAGAATGGTACCAACACATACATACACACAAATACACACACAGAAAACAGAAGCTGAAGAGAAGGAAAATACCAGCAGGTTAGGATTCAACCAACATGTCAACTAACAAGAGATCGCGACACTAAAATAAAAGATATCATTCTCACTCACATTATGCACATGTAACAGTTCATACCACTCTGTGAACTATGGCAAAAACATGTTTCTGCTTTGGTACTGGTTGATATGTACTGAACAAGGTAATGAGTGCATAAGAATCAACTGTTATACTCAATGTTATATCTTTGCTATAAGCATATAGCATTAGCACACACTCTGCAACCTAGTGGCCCAGGACAAGCTGAGGTGATTGTATGCATTCAATAAACTGTATTCCTCAATCAAATTTCATTATTCATTCAAGAGTTCATACAGGAAGCTTCACCAATCTATTACAACTATATGAAAACTGGTTTGTTGTGATTTTATGAAGGTAAACATGAGGCATGTACAACTGCAATCCATTCCAGGATCCTCAAAGGTGATCATACTGCAAAAGCTAAAAAAAATCACCAAAAGCATTTAGACAGTCCCACGGATATGTGAGCTGGCTTGTCCTGTCTGCAAAGAATTCCTTTGGCTGCTGCCTAAACCACTGCCCCACAGCCTCCTGCACAACATCAAATGATATGAATGGAGGGGTTTCTTTATCCAAAGATATGAGAATTACATATCAGAAGTCTGGCTATATGTTGGACATATGAGCAGCTCCCACCTCATGGCATTCAGTTGGTCTTGCGATCAGTATGCCACATGATGATGGGAATGGTCATGAAGCAACATGATACCCTTGGAGAGTTTACCCTGACATTTATTGACCTTGGTACTCATATTCTGACATCTATGACAGTAAGAGTTTGCACTATCTGTGTCATCATGTGACTTGACGTCCAGCAGCAAGGGACCCTGGACATTTCACTGGTCCTGTTGGGATAGATTCATCACCTAATACACCATCTCTTAACAGGGATGCACAAATCCCAGGTGCCAGACCACCTGGGAGACAAAATTTTGTACAGTGGTACCTAATATTTGTGGGTTCTTAGTATGGAAAGTGCTTCCTGTCACCATTCTGGCACCAAGACTTATGAGATGGCTCTCAGATTTTTGGGAAATTTGTGGATCCCTGGTCTTTAAGAAGTACCAGCTACTAACCCTGTCAACTGTACTGCTCTTAACAAGTGTCTAGTGTGCTTACTGGATCAAATAAACAGCTGTGCCACCTACACTGTCACAGCAGCCATGCATAGTATTTCAGTTATACATGGTTCACACAAAAAGTCATTGTGAAATGATACAAACATACTTAATGTACACAGAACAGAGGAGTAATATAGATCTGAAGTTTACACCAGCAGGAATCACCCACAAACTCTGAAAGATCTCCAGCAACATGTATAGCTCACAAATTCTGAGAAGCTTTAATATGCTTGGTCAAACTGTCACATGTCACAATGCTGCAAAGTTAATTTTACTTTTGAACTATTTTATGCCACACTGTTTATCAGTGCAATGAAATCTTTGAATTTCCCAGACTTGAATTTTACCTAAACCAATGCAAGTAAAAGAAAAACCAATGAGTATATCCACTACAGATGTCTTACCCTCCAATCTATATATATATATATATAAAAAACAGTAGTATCCACAGGACATTAATGTTGTGTTCTTTACTGACAGTGTCATTTGTTAATGTCATATAGTACTGGTAACAGATTAATGAGTACGGGGCACTGGTGGAAAAATACTGACAGACAAAACCAAAGCACTCAGAAAAATGCTCTTCCTAGTGCTAATCTACCAAAAATTCCATATGGAATGGCCTGGGATTGAACCTCAGCCTCCACACTGCAAGACCAACAACTCACTGCCTCAGCCAGGGCATAATCCTGTAAAATATGTCCAGAGCTGTGAAGTTGTACAAAGGCCTCTCCAAAAACTAATATTTCACGAAATTTAATTAATTCCTGAGCTGTTACTTAAATAAAGACAAAGAGACAGCCAGCAGTTTTAACAGACACTCTGCAAGGACACAAGCCACACAAATATCAATACAAATCCACCATGCATTACTGCAGTCAAAGTGTAATGCTGCACACTTCTCATATCAAAACCGCCCCATGCCAATAACAAGTACAGCCCCGCCACGAATTCCTTACATGATTTCTCTTTGTATGGGCAATGAAAGTCTAAGATGACTACAAAGTTTTCTCTGTGCTCACTTCAACTCCACATCATTATGATGTGCATGGGAGTGGAGATGTAATTCCACACATTCTTAACTCCAGCAGTATATGAACATTACTGATCTAATTACATCCAGATCTCTATGTTCCAATGGAATGATCCCTCCATACGCAGTGGAATGGATCGTAGGTGCTTCTCACAGCAGCCAGTATGAAATGTTTAAATTAACAATAGCTGCTTGAATTTATCAGCAGGAAAATGACAGAAAAAGTGATGATGTTCCACACTCGCATTACATTAAGATGAGAACTATACAATTCCCAAGAACATATTCAGTAACATGGACAGGTAGGACTATAAAATACATGTAAGAAACATGATGTGTAATTACAGACAAGTATATACTGTGAAGTGGCTAGAAGGTTCAAGTTGCATTATTGAGGTGGGAATGGCTTTCTAACGGGGCAAAGAAGTAACATACTAAAGCAAGCAATAGCAAGACAACACCCATCTTCCCTACAAGCTGTATGAAATGGTCCCATGATGGATTTTCTACTAACAGTAACTCTCGGATACCACCTTTAGCCACACAAATATCAAAGATGACAATTTCTTTAATAATCTACACACCTTGTTGAAATATGTGGTTCTCACAGTAATAACTATCTACCGGGAAGTTCTCCAATACACCCTGAATATAGCCTTACACACTTAAAATGGAAGCTGCCTGCTCTTCTGGAATATTAGCACATACCTACAAGACTACATGGTATAACATCCCAGAAATCAGTTATCTTCAGAAGTCTGATTACAACTATTCTCTATTCACCAATGTAAATTATACTATAGTCCCATCATTCTAAGATCTGAACTTACAACAGTAAGTGTCACACCCCTATCTTCTTAGGTCAAAACACGCATCACACTGCCACTTCTACAAAGCATAGTTTGGATGCTCAACATACCTAATTGAGTAACTTTCACATAAAAACTACTCATACAAAATCACCCTTGTTCACACATCATAGAAGTCTCAGAACTAACAACCCACATCAGGAATATCATACCTAACCTGTGGTTACTTAGTGTCTATGGTTACTTACTTACTTACTCCATGGTGCAGTGTCCTTCTTGAGAAGCTAACTGGTTTGCAGCTAGTCAAGAAATTCCCCGCATTTCACAGAACCCGAAGGTTCATTACCGCACTCACAAGCGTCTGCCACCTCTCTCTATCCTAGGCCAGCCCAATCTAGTCCATATACCCACATCCCACCTCCTGGAGACCCATCCTAATATTATCCACCCATCTACGCCTAGGTCTCCCCAGCGGTCTCCTTCCCTCCGGTTTCCCCACCAAGACCCTATACACCCCACTGTCCTCACCCATATGCGCCACATGCCCAGCCCATCTCATTCTTCTCGATTTTATCACCTGCACAATATTGGGTGAGGAGTACAAATCATTTAGCTCCTCGTTATGCAATAATGTCTATGGTTACCATTTAAAAAGGAAAAGGAACTACTCAAAAGGAACATGTTAGTGCACAGCTCCAGTTATGGAAATATAAACGGTGGTAATAAACTTCCCTTTGTTTCAAATATGTCTTTGAAATAAAGTGCATCTATGCCACAACACCAAGAAGCTAACTTATTGAACAAAACACTGTATTTCAGAATAGTGTGCTCATGCCAAATGCATGGCTGTCAGCTGAACTGACTGAGGCATATATTAGGACAGAGTCCAACAATCTTATTTGTACTTATTAAATACAAAAGTGCTTCCTGCTTCTCATCACTTCCACACTGTATCACACTGTCAATGAGAAAAATTAAACTCCATCACACTGACCTGTCATTCAAGATCCAAGTTACATTATTTCGCTTTTAATAACCTCTATAACCATGCTGCACAATAACGAAATTCTAAAAAATATGCTATATGCTATGGTAGTTCTCAAAATCTTGTAATTACCACCCAGTTCATTTATTCAACACTTAATGTTTTTGACATGATTAGTATAACCCTTATATTAAAAAGGTTCTCTGTATGTCATTGTTTGAGCAATTTCATTTTTAACGAAAGAATCGCATACTTTGGACTTCGATTATCAATCCTGCAGGTCTTTAAACAGTATGGATGGATGAATATCCGCATTTTTTGCAAAATATAAGAAGCAGAAAGCATCAGCAGCCATGTTGAACCCGTATTAGGCCTAACCGACGTCACTGCTACTGAAGCTCTGCTGAGTAACTGCACTTACTACTTATTTTCATGCCTCCTAACGGAGGATTGGGAGGTTGCTTGTTACCCTCAGCAAAGGATGTTGTCCTTGGACGTCCACTCATCTCTAACGGCGCTCTACTTCATACACGTTCATGAACTTCATAGATTTATCACATTTCTTGCGAACACCCTTGCACACGAAACATCGAACGGGGGCTGGTAGCCAGTGTAGATCCTTGCTATTATCCCTCTTTCACTCGTTTGCGACTCATGTGAACACACTTGACAGTCGTTACTTCACAATACCGCACCTAATATCCTTTTAAGGGTTTCTACCAACCCCTTTTCCTAAATTATTAGTATGTTACATTATATCAAAGCTACGACAAACTTCACCTCACCAACAAAATTTTAGATGCTTCAGACATTGACCTGTTCGGCCAACATCGGAACCAACCACATCAAGATCCCGAAGACCACGAAGTGATCCGAAAATGACGTCACATAGCAACCTCTTACGTCTACTAACATGGCGGTTTACCCATGATGCGTATCGTAAACAATTGACGTTGTTCTCCCGCGCAAATACGGCGATACGAATATCATGTCCGAATCGAGTTGGCCATGCCTTTACCACGGACTAAGTACGTCCAGTGCATGCGTCATCACTTGAAATCAGTTTCAGCGCCGACAGGCAGATAGCACGAGTTGTTTGATTTCGTCGTTTGTCGCACGTTTCATAAAAGGTCGTCATCTCAGCAAGTGTAAAGGTTCAGCTGAGGTCAGAGTAACAAAATACGTGCGACGGTTGAAACGTAAACATTTTTTTTTTTTTTTTTTTCGATTTAGCATGTTTTGTGAACCACCAATTTATGCACGGTCATTGATTGAAAAACAATTTGAAGAAAACAGTAATTTCATACGTCATACTAAAATCAGTCAACAACAACTTAATCGATCGTGGATTATGTACCGTGAGACGAACGCTGCAGAACTTGAGGAGCTTTCGTATCCCTTTGTAATATGCGGTCAATAGCATACAATCACACACGTGCAATAAGCAAAAAGGCCCACGCATAAATGTCAAGTTGGTTATGAGATATGAAGAAGTGACCGAAATGGAAAATGAGGGTTCACGGGAATTTCGGTGTAATAAACTATATCTCTGACGGAATGTTAAAATTGTCAGCGCAAACATTCTTGCTGGTGGAGCCTGAGTAACGTATTCGTTATTACGGTCTCAATGGTCGAAAAATCAGGGTTTATTCCCGACAAGGATAAGAGAATTTTATTTTTTCCGAAAAGTTCAGACCGGCTCTGGTGCACACTTAGCCTCCTATTCAATGGACACCGAAGGGTCCTTCCCCTGAGATAAATCGGCCAAGGCTTGAAACAGAACACTCACCACCGCCTATTAATGAGGTTGAAAATGAGTGAAGCTGTGCCTTAGCTCCTCCATATGCCTTCGTGGCATGCACAAGGACGACTTTATCTTTTACCTTCATATTTCCTGTGTCAAACTTTGAATGCCTACTATCATTTCGCGAGTTCAACACATGATTACTGGCATTTTTCCATCCTGGTTGGAGGAGACAAAATGTCTGCTGCCAAAGCTGGCACGTGCTGCCATCTGGCCAGGTATGGCTCAACTCGGATGGGACCGAGCGGTTAGTTTTGTTCCGTACGGCTAGTTGGTTTCGTGGCGGCAGCTTGAAAGGTTGTAGTGATAGGACGGACGATTTGTACATGTAGGTTATGTTGTGAGTGACGATATAGATATTTGTGAACACCTAACCAGACAGATGTTCTTCTGACTGGTATGTATTAATAATTTTCCTGTTATGTAAAATATTTCGTTGTTCTTTACGTGGAAAGGTACACGTTGGAAGTGTAATTCGAGGACAGGAAGCACGTGAAATTGATAAGAGTTCCTTTTTAGGACGTGTTACGGTGGGGTGATCAGTGGCGTTACAGAACTTCAGACGAGCTGTGTTCATATTAGTAAAACAGAGTTAGAGATTATGTGATGTGTAGTGACTTTCAATAATACCCAGTTTAGAGAGTGTAGGTCGTATTGCCCCGTGTAGGTACAATACGGTGTTACAGTGTACATGTACATGTGAAGAATATTATTAGGGTCCCCTTATGACATTTATGTACCTTTACTTGGTGGCCGTGACATAGATCAGGCGGCTAGTTGCCGGCTCTTCACAGCGGAGATCTGGGTTCATTCGAAAGGCAGTTTACGTAGTGGCACCGCGACTGGTTGTTTTCCTTGCACTTCACGTTATCGCAGTAGTTATCATACCACCAATGCTACATATTCATTTGTTTATGTCCTGAAACCTATTAGGTGTTGCAGCACCGCGTTATAAGAATAAAATACCCACATTTTGGTGAAGGCAAAAATCCTGCTTTTCCCTTATCCGCCTGAAGAAATAAATTCGACTTGTATTAAGTGTAATTTATGTACCACAGAAAAAAAAACAGTTTTTATTGTATCAAAAATGCATATTACACGTTTCGGTAAATACCACCATCTTCATGCATGCATGTATATAATTTAGAACAAAGCGGAATGAGTTGATTTAAATTACGCTCACTCGTGCTTTAAGATAACTGTATTGACAGAAACGTGTAATATGCATTGTTGAATGTAATAAGAATTGTTGTGCTTGATGTTAGTATATAAATTACTATTAATTTATCACAACACGGTGGGATGAATTCCTTAGAATTCGATTTTTTTCGGCAACATAGATAGTTACCAGTAATAATCTAACTTGGTGAATACAACATCGAACAAATGTCATCCACATAAGTGTATATCTACAAGTAAACAAAACGAACAAGAGTGTTAGCACCCACATACTGTGATAAGACACACGTTCTCTCTCCCCCCCCCCCCCCCTTTCCAACAGTGAGCCCCGTGAGACCCGCATACAACGTTTGGAATTTTAGAATTTATTATAATGTTAATATTTTAATCATAACTAAGAACTTTATAATGTTTCCAGTTTTAATGTAAACAATGGGATCCCATTGGACAAAATTTGACTGTACCTTAATAATACTATTCCTTGTTGGCCTGAGGATGGTCGGTTAACGGCCGAAACATGTCGCCAAATATAGCCCAGTTGTAATAATATATCTGGTCTTTGCATACGTTGTGTATTGACGGTACTAATATAATAAATAATCGATTTGTATTGCTGTGTTTCTACGTTGCATAATCACATGTCGTTTAAGAAAACCAACTGTACTAAGATCCGGATACCCCAACTATTTTATTGCATCTGCATAAGCGTTTGGGCCCAGCTAGGCTGTTATCAAGGAGCTAAATAAAAAAGAGAAGTGGAAGCACTAAATTTTCCAGGTGTGGTCATGCAAAAATGATACACGCGTTAATTTAAAATACAGTTTAGAAACTGTTATAAAACCAGTGTACCTTAGATTTTTTTTATGTTTTGCTGACCGTGCATCTCAGTATATTTATCTCAGTAATTAACCAACTTGATGCACAAAATTTTTGTTTTACAATAAGTTTATTTCATGCCTCTACATGTTTCGAGCACTGAGATAAAAAATTGTACCTTAGGTTCTAATGGAATTACATTTCTACTGTTAATCTTCAGAAGGATGTTTGAGCGTATTTACCCAATAACCGTAAGAATCAGTGGCGCAGTTAGAAATTTTTGGCTCCCAGGACGAATAAGCAGAGTGCTTGCCCATCCACAGAAATTACGAATTTTAAGAAATCGCCCTTATGTTTTGAATTTTCTTTGGTTTTACTGAATATTTACAAATTTGGAGCCCAGAAAAGGAAAATTTTTCATTAAAAACATTAATTTTGCCGCCCTCTGGACTCTGCCTTCCAGGGTGGCCGCACCACTCACCCTCAAACCCCCCCCCCCCCCCACCCCCCCCCCCCAACCCCCCCCCCCCCCCATCAGCTACGTCCCTAATACAATATGACATATCTTAATAGGCAGTCGGTTTAGGACTGGTGTTTGCTGCTCATAGTACTTGGGCAGGACAATCACCGACACCGTCTTTTTTAGAGTTATCAATTTTGTAATGAACCCTTTGTGGGGTCCTAAATTATTATTTTCAATCGTGAATTTTATATTTTTATCTTAAATTAATGCATTTGTCTTATTACGTGATCGTGATTTTGAAATTTGGTGCACCAACTTGTCATTCTGTAATGAACCATATGAAAATGGTCCAGCTGGGTCCAAAACTCGTTGAAGAAAGTAGCTGGGAATTTTCAAACTCAGCATTCAGAGTTAATTGGCTTGAATGACGAATAAATTAATGTTCGAATAATTTGGATAGCGCTTTGTATATTTTCGCATTGCAGCTGCAAAAAATGATATTCTCTGTGTAACGTTCTATGAACCAGACGTGCAACTAGGACATTTTGGGGGTGGGGGTGAGAATTCGAATCAGGACCTCTTGAGAAATTTTTAGGAGAAAGTATAAAAGTACACGATTTGCCAGTTGTCATGTAATTTAAATATTAGTTATTGTAACATATAAAATTAACGTGCAGTTTCTTTCTTGGGGGAGGAGGGGGAGTGGGAGGATCTACAGACAGAGTTGACCCAATATTGTTTGTTGAATTTTTTATTATAGCAATTAATCAAACGGCGGAACAAAGGATTGAACTTCATTAGTGCTGGTCAAGTGTCTGAAGGTGTATCGTGTCATATTTTTACGAGGATTTATTCTGAAAACATATTTTATTTCCAAAGATGCAGTGATGCTGCTTGTGTTATGTTCTGAGCTGACGTTGCTTGAAAAGAAAAGAGTTTTAACGCGCCGTGTAACCGTTTTATTTGCGAATCGTATTAGAAGGATACTCCCTTATTTTAATACTTGCTGTCATTCTACACTCCAATACATGCCTTGCATTGTGCTTGTGTAGTGACGTATTTTAGCTATGAGAACAATGTGGAATGTGTTCATTGTCTGAAATGTAACTGCTTAGTTTCTCCTATTGCTTTTGTTGGCATGCTCTCAGAGAACTAGATAAATAGCGCTAGAGAAATGTTCTTTGATTGCGTTAACTGTGTGATGTGACCAATGAGAGCTACTGTTACACTCTCATCTGTCGCTGTCTTGTTTCATCTCCTTAATTTTATTAGGCATTTGGCAGTGGAGTTAATTCAGTTAAGTTTTAAAGGTGGGATAAGAATCGGTTTAAATAATTTAGTTTAGTCATTTCATTGCAAACAAACTGTTTAAACGTCCTTTCAAACTACTTAAAACCCAGAACCTTTTCTCAAAATAGAAAATTAAATACAGGAAGAGTTTGTTGCACTTTAATTCTGGTGATCTGGGGAATTTTAATTTTTATAGCTACGGGACTCTACAACAAGATTTTCTGTATGTTCTACCGGCGGAAAGAAAAACTGAAAGTGCATTATGTCGCAATTGCAAACATTTTTGTGTCCTTTCAGATCAGGTACTGAAGGTTATTTTATAAGCATATGCAATCTTATAGTCATATAGAAGCTGATCTCTTATCATAAAAAACATTTACAAGCTACATTGTTTTCAAATTATGATGCTGAGAATATACTTATAAAGGCGAGTAGGCTTAGACAAATTCAGTGCTTACGCCAACGGGCTTAAGCAGCGTCATGTAATGCAAATACTGTAGTTACAGTTGTGTGACTTACGCAAATAAAAGATGAAAAGTGTTCTTAAAATAGTGAGCCGAAACGTGGAAGTTCAAGCGTCTTGTGATTTTATCGAAAGAATTTACTCGTAAAGCGTTTTAGAGGCACAGATCGGACGTTGTGTTTGAGTGGGGGAGAATTTCTGCTTCGTATTCACGATGGGGGTGGGGGTGGGGGTGAGGAGAATTTTGTATTTCCGACGGTTGTGCTAGCTAAGGCTTCTTTTTGTCTTTTTCGAAAGTTCATCCAGACAAATGCCAAGAAAATCGGCCCCCACCTCAAAACAGGCCACCATCATTTCCCTCTGTTTCATTTTAAATTCCTTATTCACACACCATCCTACCACGCGACATTCTATGCTATATAGTCTGAGCAATTAAGACAGTCTTGAAGTAAACAATAAGTAAATAAATAAATACAAGGAAATATAATATCTGATGTACTAGCGTTCTTAACCAGAGTTCTGTGGGTTGTGTAGATTCATCCAGCAGAACAAAATTCTCTATGTATAGGCTTTAGCTGTTGCATTTCTGTTATTATTACTGCCAGGAAGCCTATTCTTCTTGTAATAAACCTTTACAACAACGTTTAAAATGCTTTTGCAGTTTACGTCTCTCCGTTTTGTAATCATACGTCAGCTGTAAATGTTGTCGCGAGTTATGCCCATGCGGTTCGGAAATTGAGATAATTTTGGGGATGGGGTCTGCAGAGTTAGCGAGAATTTTTAAGGGGTTCGCGGTAAAAGAAAGGTTGATTTTTTCGGGGGTTCTGGGTTCAGATCTTGACCCTCAGACCGGCTATCGCCATTGAGATCTTTCGTATTTTTTCTCAGTCTTTTCAAGCCAGTGCCGTAATATTGGCTAAAACTAGCTCATGTTTGCCCTTCACTTGCCCTATTAATTCATTATTAATTAATAATTTATCATTTGACACAATATAATTGTCGTTAGATAAAGTACAGACAGACAGATAGGTAGATAGATAGCACAACTAAAGGAAAGAGTTCGAATATTTGTCGTGGCAAAACTGTTAGCTGTTTTTGCGGTTACTTTATATTGCCTGTATCCGTACAGACGGAATATGAAATATTCATTACCTCTAACAGCGCCGGAAAAGGGAAGAGTGATAATACGAACTTCTATTCAAACTTGAGGAGCAAAGTTGACGAAGAGTCAAAGTGTATTATATTGATCTCTTCGATGTAACATATCTTTTCACTTCAGTAGAGGAGGCTTCGGAGAGTATGTGGACATAAAAGAAGAAGTAATAGGAGAAAGGAAAATACATAATAATAGACTTTACATGTTGTACGCTTCACAAAATCTTGTTAGGACGGTGAACTTACAGGATGGCAAGGGCTGAGGGCGTAACACGCGTGGAAGAAACGAGAAATGTGGTGGTTACTTACTAGAAATCGTAGGACTGCCTGTCATATATTTGCAATGCCGCAGATGCCTGCATGGTTGAGGTACTGCAGGTTCAGCTGCTGAACGCAACAGAAAATGCTACCCAAATTATTTATTACGTATCAAAGAACAGAACTTGGCCCAACGCAAATGAAATTTTTTATTACATTTATTGTCGAAAGTTTTCTGACCTCGTGTTTGCTGGTTGCTTGTCCGGATGCACAGCCCTGTATGACAGTCTGGACCTTTTAATTCGCGTTTGATGCACTTCGGATAACTGAAAGGAACGTGACAGAAATATGTTGATCCCAAATATGACATAATTATTTTATTGTATTACCAGAGTTGCGAGGTTTTTACTGATAACATTAGCGGTTTTTATAGACACATTCCTTGACGGTCTTTTTTTCTTCCCGTAACAAGTGACCTGAAGAGAGTGACGGCGCGTAGACAAGTATTGTACTCGAAATTGAAAATGCCTCTTCCCGCAGGTGCAACAAGATTCCTTGACTGGAAACACGATGTTCGTTTTAAGGACCGCACACAAGGAGCAGGCGGGTGCCGTAGTATCACGCCTTTGGTTAGGACACTTCGCTGACCGAGACGAATTGGGTGATGTAAACGATTATGAGCAAAATTATATTACAAAGAGAAACAAAGCATAAGGGTGTGGACTAGATGCATGTAGCTCAAGTTGGGGTCCATCGGCGGGTTACTGCGAACACAATAATGAATCTAATGTTTATTGGACCGTGCATCATCTTGATAGTTGAGTAAAGAGAGACCAACTTGATGTCACTTGCTTTATTATTTCTTTATTTAATGCTCAACACGTTTCGGATGTTAATACATCCGGAACATGTTGAGCATTAAATAAAGAAATAATAAAGCAAGTGGCATCAAGTTGGTCTCTCTTTACTCAACAATAATGAAATTTCGGGTGTCATGAATGGAGGGGAATTTCTTTATTAACTGTACGCAATATCAGTTTCTGAAGACGGACGTTATGGATTTTATATTTACTTTAGTTACCAGTGTTTCGCTTTAAATGACCAGATGTAACCATATACCACATTTGCAGCAAAAAGAAGTAAGAATGCTTGTCATAACAATCGACCCAAATCACTCACTTCTACCTATTGCTGGGTTTAGAATGGTGGGAGATATAGGCTACTGCTACTCCCTCTGTAGGTCTTCATCGTGTGCAGACGGACAAATTTGTCTTTACATTTTACTTTGATTTTTACATGATACTGCGTTGTGGTAACAGAGATTTAGTTCTGATAATAAAACAAATCTTGTAACCGTGAATTGCTATGCTGGAGAAAGTGACCACGACGCCAGCCGAGTTCTGTTGTTGTAGTGAAAAGGACTTTATCAGGTTTTTCTTTAAATTGGTTATTCTATCGCATTATTTGATGCACACTGTCCGTGATGTATTTTATCAGCATCTTGCTGTTGTTTGTTTTTGGTATAGGAAAGCCACATAGAAAGGGGACAGGAATTCAGAAGTCGTGTTGTAAGGACTCACAGATTTTCAAGTAAGATGATTTGCTTACTCGTTGTGTAGAGCAGAATATTGTGCATGCAATAAGTGACTGCTGTTTCATTGCCGGCGAAGGGTAAAAAGTGAGTAGGTTTGTTCTTGATAAAGAACACCCTTCCCTTCTTGTTTTAAACATACGAGTTTTAACTCGTGATAATAATAAAATGAAATACAAGTAATTGTTGTTTGTGCACGGTCAAGTCTGAAATGTACAGCCAGGACCTGTTGACTTGTCCCGTCGGAGAGTGTTTTGTGCATACAAACCTCGTCAATTCGACTGCTGTAAGAAGCGGTGTTAATATACATACCAGTAACCTGGGAAAATAAATCCAGCTATGCACATTTGACATCCTGACTTTTCTGAATTTTTTATATCAGGACAAGCATTCGTGTGTCTTAAAACTATGCATTATATAATCAGTGTAACATTAACCATTTCAGGTTCATGAAACAACGTTTGATCCGTTGATATAAAGGAGGGCTGTCAGTTTTCTAAACATTTGTTTATTCGAAGTAAGGTTTCGCAGCTGTAACGTCTGTGTCCTTGGTATAAATTAGGGCTATAAATGCCTAAAATAATGGCTTGTTTTATTTGAAATAAGGCTGCACCGTTTCACTTGTTTATTATGGTAATGCGAGATTGTCGAATCGATTTTGGTTTCGTGATGTAACATAAGGATGTAGCCTACAAAATGGTTGTTCATGTTGAGTAGATCCTCCTAAGCTTCAGAAGGATGGATTCTTATAAAAGAGGTCTGTACAACTTCAAAGCAAATAAGGGGCTTTTTCGTGTACATTAAGGCTTTCCTGCTTCAAAAAGCGCGGACTTACATTAAAGTAGATATGTAGTATGTCACACAAGGAAGGAAAATTGTAGTGTCCACAGGTTACGATTTGATATCTCTGTTATTCTTGCAGATGGCGTCATGTCGCTGGATGTTTTGTGCCAGACGGTTCGAGACAGCGTAACGGTCTTATTTTCAGGTTCAAAATGCAATTGAAGCTGGGACCACAAGGCTGTCTCGAAACGTCGGACACTAATCATCCCGTCACGAGATGCTAAGTCACAGAAGTACTGAGACCCCATCCGCACGGCTACGAAAGCCTAAACACTTGCAGATTAAGAGTTGTTTCGTGTGAGTAATTGAGCATTGAGCTGAAAATGACTATCATCGGATAAGCGGTATTGTTCTGATGTAACAACGCAACGTATGTGCTGACACCCTGGCGTTCGTAGAAGCGTAGGCCTTCTTCCAGCGTCCTTGGTAGCTTTGTAATGGCAACCGAGGGGCTCACAACTTTCAGTCACATTTCGAGTCCTATGTTCGGTACGCGTTGAAGCGGAGTGGCAGAATGTTGAACTGATAACATCTTACTAGTGCATCAGTTGTTGAATAAATAAAACTTAGATGATGATAACATTGCATTTACGCTTATTGCTATTTTCGTCCAACTCGGTTTTCATTGTAATGATCCCAGTACACAAAAACTACTTTAAATAACCGGCTTCTTAAAGTATTATAACGCATATGTATTTTATTAATAGAAAATTCAGTGACAAAGTTTTTAGAAAATCCAATAGCAGCAAGCAGCAAGCAGCAAGCAGCAGCAGCAGCAGCAGCAGCAGCAGCA